>JACCDH010110175.1_pt1 | contig 29654 bp, 27 predicted proteins | sample 7442481 | NCBI WGS metagenome assembly JACCDH01 (sample SAMN15323433, study PRJNA562643) | freshwater metagenome | isolation source: river surface water | place: USA:Blue River Watershed | collected 2017-08-15
AAAGGCGGATCGTCCGCTCAGCGCGCGGGATGGCAGGGTGATGGCGGTCAGGATTTCCCCCTGTGCCAGTGCCGTGCGGCGGGGGCCGGTGATGAATTCGGCCAGCGGCAGGGACCGTGCGCCCTCCGGTCCTGTCAATTCCACCGCCGCCTCCAGCGCCAGCAGCGGCGGCACGCCATCTGCGGCCGGCGAGGCGTTGCAAAGGTTGCCGCCAAGCGTTCCGGCGTTCTGCACCTGCCGCCCGCCGACCTGCCGCGCGGCCTGTTGCAGGGCAATCAGGGCGGGGGGAAGGGTGGCCTCGGCCAGATCGCTCCATGTCGTGCAGGAACCGATGCGCAGGCCGTCCGGGCCAGCCGTGATGCCGCGCAGGGCGGGAATGGCGGTCAGGTCCAGCACATCGCCCGAAAGCTGATCGCCTGCACCGGGGTAGAGGTCTGTCCCACCCGCCAAGACCCGGCAGCCCTGCGCCCGCAGCGCAATCGCCTGTGTCAGGGTGTCGGGGCGGGCAAACAGCATCGGGCGACCCACATTGTTTGTATGCACACGAGATTGCGAGACGCTTGGCCTGTCTGTCAACAATCTTGCGCGGCAATCGGTCGCGGTCTATCCCGAAGCGATGACAGAACGCCCGGAATATGTGCTGGACGACCAGATCGGCTACGTGCTGCGGCGCGTGACCCAGCGCCATCTGGCGATCTTCGCCGAACGGCTGCCACAGGTCACATCCGTGCAATGGGCGGTTTTGGCGCGGTTGTCGGAGCTGGGGCCGCTGTCCCAGAACCATCTGGGCCGGATGACGGCGATGGATGCGGCCACGATCAAGGGCGTGGTGGACCGTCTGGCGCGGCAGGGGTTGGTGGAAACGGCGGCCGATCCGAATGACAAACGCCGCCTCACCGTTTCCCTGACCGGGGCGGGGGCGGCGCTGTTTTCGAACGGGGTGGCCACGGCGGTGAAGGTCAGCGCCGAAACCCTTGGGCCGTTGACTGCGCCCGAACGGGCGCAGTTGCTGGCTTTGCTGCTGAAACTGGTCTGACTATTCCGCCGCCTGCAAGGGCACGGTCTTTGCCAGACCCATCGGCGCGCGTTCGGCCTGCGCGGCCTCAAGCGCTGCGATGCGTTCGGCGAGGATATGGGCCGGGGGTTCTTCCGGCTCATCCTCTTTCGGGCCGATGATCTTGCTGAACAGGCGCGAGATCAGGCGCGACAGGTCATCCATGATCAGGAAGAACGCAGGCACAACCACCAGCGACAGGATGGTCGAGACGATGATACCGCCGATCACCGCCGTGGCCATGGGCGCGCGGAACGACCCGCCCTCACCCACACCCAGCGCCGAGGGCAACATCCCCGCCGACATGGCGATGGAGGTCATGACGATGGGACGCGCGCGCTTGTGCCCGGCCTCGATCACCGCCTTGAAGCGGTCCATGCCCTGATTGCGCATCTCGATCGCGAAATCGATCAGCAGGATGGCGTTCTTGGTCACGATCCCCATCAGCATCAGGATGCCGATCAGCACCGGCATCGACAGGGCCGAGTTGGTCAAGATCAGCGCCGCCGCGACACCGCCGATAGCAAGGGGAAGCGAGAACAGGATGGTGAAGGGCTGGATCACCGACTTGAACAGCAGGATCAGCACCGTCAGCACCAGAAGCAGGCCAAGGATCATGGCATTGCCAAAGCTGCTGAACAGTTCGGCCTGCACCTCGGCATCGCCGGATTGTTCCACCCGGGCGGTGCCGGGCAGCGGGGTTTCCGCCACCACCTTGTCAAAGGCGGCAGAGGCCGTGCCCAGTGCCACGCCCACGGGCAGGTTCGCGCCGATGGTGGCGCGGCGTTCGCGGTTCAGGCGTTCCACCACCGACGGGCCTTCGCCGATGCGGATATCGGCCACGGCGGACAGCGGCACCGAAGCGCCCGTGGCCGTGGTCACCTTCAGTGCGGCGATGCGCGACAGGTCTTCGCGGCTTTCGTCGTTCAGGCGCACCCGGATCGGGATCAGGCGGTTGTCGATGGACAGTTTCGCCAGCGCCGCATCGACATCGCCGATGGTGGCGACGCGGACGGTTTCGGCGATTTGTGCGGTGGTGATGCCCAGACGCGCCGCCTCGGCCACGCGGGGGGTGATCTGGATTTCCGGGCGGGGCAAGGCGCCCTCAGACGCGACGTTGGCCAGTTCCGGCACCTTGGCCAAGGCGGCCTCAAGCCGGGCCACGGCCTCGTTCAAATCCGCCTCATTGCCCGCAAGGATCGAATAGGACAGGTCCCGCTCGCCCCGGTCGTTCAGCTTGAAGGCGCGCATATCGGGCAGTTGGTGCAGGCGGTCGAAGATCTGCGCCTCGATGATGTTTTGCGGCACGGTCCGGCCGGTGTTTTCCACATCGGGGATCAGTGCGCCCAGCACGGGCACCTTGTTCACGATCTGCGACAGTTTCAGCAGCAAGGATTGATCCAGACGGTCCAGCACGACCACGACAGACGCGCGGCGGATGTCCAGATCGCCGGTCGGCGAGGTGCCGCCCACGACCATGATGCGGTCAATGCCGGGGATGTCCTTGATGGTGTCATGGATGCGGTCGGTCGCCACCTCGGTTTCCGCCAGGGTGGTGCCCGGCGGCAGTTCGACCGACACGGAAATGCGGCTGACGTCTTCGGGCGGCAGGAAGCTGCCCGGAACCTTCAGCATGAAGTGCATGGAGATGCCCAGCACGACAAAGGCCAGAACCAGCGTGATATACCGCGCCGGGATATAGCGCAGGAAGCGGCCAGAGGTCGATGTCGCAACCAGCTTCAGATAGCCGCGCATGATGGCGCCATCTTCGGCGTTATGCTCATCCGCGTCCTTGGACCGCATCAGATAGGCGGCCATCATCGGAGTGATCAGACGCGCCACCAGCAGCGAGAACAGCACCGAGATGGCGACGGTCAGGCCGAATTGCCGGAAATACTGCCCCGGAATCCCGGCCATAAAGGACACAGGCACAAAGACCGCGACGATGGTGAAGGTGGTGGCGATGACGGCCAGACCGATTTCATCCGCGGCCTCGATTGCCGCGCGATAGGGGGTTTTCCCCATCCTGATGTGTCGGGCTATGTTTTCGATCTCCACGATGGCGTCATCGACAAGGATGCCGGTGGCCAATGTGATGGCAAGGAAGCTGACAAGGTTCAGCGAAAAGCCCAGCAGGTCCATGACAAAGAAGGTCGGGATCGCAGACAGCGGCAGAGCCACGGCGGCAATCAGCGTCGCGCGCCAGTTCCGCAGGAAGGCCAGCACCACGAGGATGGCAAGGATCGACCCTTCGATCAGCGTATGCAGCGCGGATTCGTAGTTGCCATAGGTGTAGAACACCGTCTCATCGACCAAGGTGATGGTCGTATCGGGGTTATCCTTGCGCAGACCGTCCAGCACGGTGTTGACGGTTTCCGCCACCGACACTTCGGACGCGCCCTTGGCCCGGAACACGGCGAAGGTCACCACCGGCTTGCCGTCCAGCCGCACGAAGGACCGCAGTTCCTCGTAGGTATCGACAACATTGCCAAGGTCCGACAGGCGCACATGGCGTCCCGAGGGCAGGGCGATGGTGGTGCCGGACAGGCGCTCCACCGTGGCCGCATCGCCAAGGGTGCGGATCGCCTGTTCGCCATCGCCGATTTCCGACCGGCCAGAGCCGAGGTTGGCGTTGGTGGCGCGGAGTTGCTGGTTCACGGCGCTGGCGGTGATGCCGTAGCTGTCCAGCTTGACCGGGTCCAGTTCCACCCGGATTTCACGTTCGGCCCCGCCGTAGCGGTCCACCCGGCCCACGCCGGGGCGGCCTTGCAGCGCGCGAGTGATGGTGTCGTCCACGAACCACGACAATTCCTCGATGGTCTTGTTCTGGTTCGACACGGCAAAGGTCATGATCGCCTGACCTTCGACGTCGATCCGGCTGACCACCGGCGCCTCGATCGAGCCGGGCAGGTTGCCGCGAATCCGGTCGATGGCGTCCTTGGTGTCCTGCACGGCCTTTTCGGTGGGGATTTCCATGCGGAATTCCACAACCGTGGTCGACACGCCATCATTCACGGTGGAGACGACGTTCTTGACCCCGGTGATGCCTGCGACGGCATCCTCGATTTCCTTGGTGACCTGCGTTTCCATTTCCGCCGGGGCGGCCCCGGATTGCGCCACGTTCACGGCGACGAGCGGGACGTCGATGTTCGGAAAGCGGGTGATCGGCAGGGTGTTGAAGCTGTTCCAGCCGACGATCAGCAGCAGGACAAAGGCCAGAAGCGGCGCGACGGGGTTGCGAATGGACCAGGCGGAAAAGTTCATGGCGCAGCCCTTCAGTTCACAGCGGCTTCAAAGGGGACCGGGTTGATCCGGTCACCGTCACGGACAAAGGCCCCGGCCTTGGTCACGATGCTGTCGCCGGGGGCGATGCCCTCCAGCACTTCGATCCAGCCGCCGTCGCGGATGCCGGTCTTGACCGGAACCCGGCTGACGACGCCGTCTGCCACTTTCATCACCGTGGTGCCCTCGGCAGAGCTGCCCACGGCGGTGACGGGGACGGCCACGGTCTCGCGTTCGGCGATCAGGATTTCGGCATCCATGAACATGCCCGACCGCACGAGATCCGTGCTGTCGATGGTGATGCGGGCGCGGCCAAGGCGGGTGGCGGTGTCGATGGTCGGTTCAACCAGCCGCACGGTTCCGGTCAGCGGTTCGACCGACCCGACGGAGCGCATCAGCACGGTTTGGCCCGGTGCCACGCGCGGCAGGTCGATTTCGGCCAGATCGACGTTCAGTTCCAGCGCGCCATCCTTGATCAACTGGAACATCGGTTCGCCCGCCGCTGTGGCGATGGAGCCGATGACGGCGTTGCGGGCGGTGATCTCCCCCGCAACGGGGGCCTTCACCTCGGCCCGGTCGAGTTGCAGGTCGATGTTTGCCATCTGGGCCTCGGCCAGTTCCAGTTGGGCGCGGGCGGCCTCCAGCGACTGGGTGGCGGCGGTCACGCGGGACGAGGCGGCGATGGCATTGGCATTGGCCTGATCGGCGGCAGCCTGCGAGGCGCTGCCCTGCTTTTGCAGCGCGGCGGTGCGGGTCGAGACGCGGGCCGCCTCATCCGCGCTGGCGCGCGCCTCAATCAGTTGCGCCTCGATCTGGGCGATGGTCGCGCGGGCCGAGGCGCGGGATGCCGCCACCTGCGTCTTTTGCAGCTCCAGCGTCGTGCGTGACAGCCGGGCCAGAACCTGACCGGCCTGCACGTAATCGCCGACATCGGCCTCAAGCGCCTCGATCGGCTGGCCTTCGATCAGGGGTGCCACGAGGATGCGTTCCACCGGCGCGATCAGGCCCGAGGCGACGACGCGATCCCGCAACAGGCGTTTTTCGACCGATGACACCGAAATGGCAGGCAGGGTTTCCGTCACCGCGGGGGCGGCAGCGTCTGCGGCGGCTTCGGCAAACGCCGGCAGGGCGGGAAGGGTGAATGCCGCGAACAGCGCAGGGGCAAAGAGGGGAAAACGCATGGTCAGGGTCAGCCTTTCAGGGCGCTTGCGACAACTTCGTCAAGCGTTCGGTCTATTGTACGGAGGATGAGCGCGGACAGATTACCGCGCAGCTCTGGTTCTTTGGCGGGTTGCATCGCGGCGGCTTTGACCAGCATGACGATCAAGGTCGCCTGCGCGCGAAAACGGGTCTGGGCATCGGCCATGGCCAAGCCGGTGATGCGGGCAAAGACGGCGATCATGTAGCCCGCGATTTCGTCTTCCATCTTTTGCGCGACGGCCCCGATTTCGGGTTTGCGCAGCGCGGCGGCGGTGATTTCGGCCCAGATTTGCCCATCGGCGGCGCAATCTTCATTCACGCGTTCCGCAAGGATGGCACGCAGTGCGCCCAGCGGGTCGGGCGATCCCATCACCGACGCAAAGACCGCTTCGATTTCGGACAGATCGCGGTGGATCAGGCCTTCGACGATGGCGGCCTTGCTGGGGAAGTAGCGGTAGAAGTTCCCCACGCTCATCCCTGCCGCACGGGCGAGGTCTTGCATCGACGCGCCGTCAAAGCCCTTTTCCGCAAACGCATGGCGCACGCGGTCAAGGATTTCGACGCTGCGGGCGTCGGCAGGCTGGGACAGGGCGGCGGGCGCGGTCATGGAGGGCGGGTTCCGAGAATGAACGTTCATTCAGCACATAGAGAGCCTGTGCCATCCGTCAAGACAAACCTTGTATGATCGTGCGACGGCGGACGGGTTCCGCAGGAAAATGCGTGAAGAATGTCGCATTTTTCAGCGGCTTTCGCCGAACTACCGGGGGCGGGAGAGCGCAAGCCGCTCTGTTTCGGCATGGTAGGCGGCCATGGCGGGTGCCAGATGCCGGGCCAAGGGGCGGGCGAATCCGATCAGCGCGGGGCCGGGCGGGCCATCGCTGGCGCGGGCCGGGTGCAGGCGCTTGGGCGGCGTGGCGCCAGACGGCGGGGGTGGCGGCAGGCCCGCAAACGTGGCCAGACGGTGGGCCGTGGCATCGGGATCACGGGCCGTGTCCTCATAGGTCAGTGACAGGATGGGGTTGGGCAGCGTGTCCAGCCAATGCGCCGCCATCCGTTCCGCCCGCGCGATGGCCCGGCCCAATGTGTCCAGCCGCGTGGTGAAGAGGTTGCCGCGCCGGAACTGTTTCACCCACATCGCCGCCGCGAGGTCCAAGGGATCGCGGCGGCACAGCACCACCGGCACATCGGGATGCAGGGCGGCCATGACCCCGAGCCGGAACAGGGTGGGGGGCGAGGTGTCGGTGACGAAGCGCCGCCCCTCTGCCGCTGCCGTATAGCGACGGGCGAGGGGCGATTGCGTCAGTGCGGCCAAAGCCGCCACCACTGCCGCTGCGCCCTGCGTCCAGTCCAATTCTCGGGCATATTTGCTCAGAAGGGCCAATTCCCCCCCGGCATGGACGCCACCGCTGCGGGTTAGCAGCTTTTCGGCCAAGGTCTTGCCCGACCGGGGCAGTCCCGCGATCAGAATGGCCGGGCAATGGGGCATCAGCGGCATCACGCGGGGATATGTGTCCAGCACGTCCCGCGTGATGTCAAAGGCCCCGCTGGCAAAGCGGTATTCCAGCGCGGCGGGGTCGTGACCAAGCGCCATCAGCGCATTGGCCTGTGCGTAAAAGGCCATCGCGGCGTCAATCTCGCCCGCCTCGAGCCAGACTTGCCCAAGGATGTAGAACGCCTTGGCGCGCTTGTTCGGCGGGCGGTCCGCCTCGGTCGCGGTGGCATCGACCAGCGCAAGGCGGGGATCGTCCAGCGCGATGGGGCGCAGCGACAGGATGCCTTTCACCGCCTCCATCTGGCGGGGATCGGTGGTCAGGGCGTCGTCAAAGGCGGCCTCGGCCTGTGCCGCATCGCCTTGGCGGGCAAGGATCTTGCCCCGCTCCACCCGCAGGCGGCCAGAGTGGGGATGCGTGGCCAGACCATCGGCCAGCACCGCCAGCGCGGCCAGCGGGCGCAGCGCCAAGTCCAGCGCGCGGGCGTGGAACACAAAGACCGACACCTCGATGCAGCCGGCCTTGTACAGACCCTCAGCCACAAGGATGGCGGCATCGGCGCGGCCTGCGGCCACCGCCTGTTCGCCCGCTGCGATCTGTTCGGCGAAATCCATGCCATCCCCCCGCGCCTAAGTGAAAGCGCGGCGGGCGGGTGGTCAAGCGGGTTTGCGGATCGGATCGGCCAGCAAGCGCAGGCCGTTCAGCACGACCAGCACCGTCCCGCCCTCATGCCCCAGCACGGCCAGCGGCAGGGGCAGGTCAAAGAACAGCCCGCCCGTCACCAGAACCACCATCGCCACCAGCGCGAAGATCAGGTTTTGCCGGATAATGACCGCCGTCCGCCGTGACAGGCGTTGCGCGGCAGCAAGACGAGACATGTTGTCCGACAACAGCGCCACCTCTGCCGCTTGCAGCGCGACCTCACTGCCCGCCGCGCCCATGGCGATGCCCACATCGGCCCGGGCAAGGGCTGCGGCATCGTTCACGCCGTCGCCGACATAGGCCACCGGGGCCTTGGCGGCGAGCCTGTCCAGCAGGCGCACCTTGTCTTCGGGCAGCATGTCGGCGTGGATGTCCTGCGGGGACAGGCCCAGCGCGGCACCGATGCGGTCGGCCACGGGGCGGCGGTCCCCGGTCATCATGACGACCTGCGCCACCCCGCCCTGACGCAGCGCCGCGATCCCTTCGGCCGAGGTGGTGCGGGGCTGGTCTGCCACGGCCACGGCCCCCAAGACCTGCGCGCCCCGGCCCAGCCAGATCACGGTTTCCGCCCCGTCCTGCAATCCGGCATAAAGCGGATCGGTCAGGTCCGCGCCCATGCGCGCGGCCATGCGGGGGTTGCCCGCCCAGACCGGACCTTGTGCATCCTGACCGGTGATGACTGCGCTGGGGCTGGTGGTCACATCCGTGACCGCCACCGGCGACAGGTCGCGGCGTGCCAGTTCTGCGGCGATGGCCGTGGCGATGTGATGCTCGGAATGCGCCTCCAGCCCGCCCAGCAGGGACAGGAATGCAGCCTCATCGCCCGCAGCCACCACACGGGTGACATCGGCCCGGCCATTGGTCAGCGGGCCGGTCTTGTCAAAGGCAAAGGTGCGCACCGCCGCCAGACGTTCCAAGGCCGCGCCACCCTTGAACAGCACCCCACCCCGCGCCGCCGCCGACAGCGCCGACAGGATGGCGGCGGGGACCGAGATCACCACGGCGCAGGGGCTGGCCGCGACCAGCAGCGTCGCCGCGCGATACATCGCCTCGTCCTGCGACCAGCCCAGTTGCAGCATCACCACAAAGGCGAAGATCGACCCCAGCAGCACCGCGACCGTGTAGCGCTGGCCGAACCAGTCGGAAAACCGCTCTGACGGGGCCTTCATCGCCTGCGCCTCGGTCACCAGCGCGATCATGCGGGCCACGGTGCTTTCGCCCACGGTCTTGGTCACCTGCATCACCAGAACGGCATGCAGGTTCACCGTCGCCTCGTGCAGGGCCGCGCCGGGGGATTTGCGGACCGGCACGGATTCACCGGTGATGGCGGATTCGTCCAGCGCCCCCACGCCTTCGGCCAGCTTGCCATCCACCGGCACCCGCGCGCCGGGGCGCAGGATCACCATGTCGCCGGGCGTCAGGCTGTCCACCGGCACCTCTGTCACCGTGCCATCGCCGTTGCGGCGCAGGGTGCTGTCGGGACGCAGGGCCATCAACGCCTCCACCGCGCGGCGGGCACGGCCCAGGGCGCGGTCTTCCAGCGTGGAGGACAGGCTGAACAGGCCCAGAAGCACCGCCCCTTCCAGCGCGGCACCAACCCATGCCGCCGCCAGCGCGGCCACGACCATCAAGAGATCGATGTCCAGCACCCGGTCGGACCACAGCTCGCGCAGCGCCGAGATGGCGCAGGGCACCCCACCGGCAAGGAAGGCCAGCACCAATCCCGCCAGACCCAGCGGATAGGGCAGCGGCGTCAGCAAGTGATCGACCGCCGCGACGGACAGTCCGCCCAAGGTCAGCGCGGTCAGCAGAACGCGCAGATCAAGGCCGAGCAGCGGTGCGGCGGGGCTGTGCGAGTGGCTCATCAAATGTCCTTTGCCAATGCGCCCAAGATAACCCCTTGATCTGTCGAGGCAACCCTTCCTGAGGCGGGAAAGCCGGACGGGACGATCCGTCGCGGCGGGTCGGGTCGGGGCCTCGCAACTTTACGTTGCGTCACCCAGCCTTGTGATTGACGCGAAAGGGTGGGGGGCCTTAGCCTTTGGCATCACAAAAGACAGGGGCGGACCAACCGCCACCGCGAGACATCGGATTGCGCGAAAGCACGGGGGGAACATGCCGGGACTGTTGTCGCTGTCGGGTCTGATCGACCGGGCCAACGAAATCATCGGGCGCGCGGTGGCGTGGCTGATCCTGATCGCGGTTCTGGTCAGCGCCGCGAATGCGGTGGTGCGGAAGGTGTTTTCCGTGTCGTCGAACGCATGGCTGGAATTGCAGTGGTATCTGTTCGGCGCGGCCTTCCTGCTGGCGGCGGCCTATACGCTGAAGCAGAACGAACATATCCGCATCGACATCGTCTATGGCCTGTTCTCGCGCCGGGTGCAGCACTGGATCGACCTCTTCGGCCATCTGGTGTTCCTGATGCCGTTCACCCTGCTGATGCTGTGGTATTTGGTGCCATATGTCGGGCAATCCTTCCGCAACGGCGAGGTGTCCACCAACTCCGGCGGATTGGTGATCTGGCCCGCCAAGGCGCTGCTTCTGGTCGGATTCATCCTGCTGGCGCTGCAAGGCGTGTCGGAAATCATCAAGAAAATCGCGGTGATGCAGGGATTGATCCCCGATCCCAACCCCTTCCTTTCGGCGCATGAAGCGGCGGAAAAGGAAGGCGAGGCGCTGGTCAAGGAGATCGGCAAATGATGGAATTCATCGCCATCAACATGGCGCCGATCATGTTCGCCAGTCTGGTGATCTTTCTGCTGCTGGGCTATCCGGTGGCCTTTGCGCTGGCGGCCAACGGGCTGCTGTTCTTTGTCATCGGGGTGGAACTGGCGCCTTTGTCCGGCGGCAACATCACGCTGGATTGGCCGCTGCTGAATACCCTGCCCAACCGATTCTGGGGGGTATTGTCGAATGAGACGTTACTCGCCATCCCCTTCTTCACCTTCATGGGGATCGTGCTTGAACGGTCCGGCATGGCCGAGGATCTGCTGGACACCATCGGCCAGTTGTTTGGCCCGATCCGGGGCGGTCTGGCCTATGCGGTGATCTTTGTCGGTGCCCTGCTGGCGGCGACGACGGGCGTGGTGGCGGCGAGTGTGATTGCCATGGGGCTGATCAGCTTGCCGATCATGCTGCGCTATGGCTATGACCGGCGGATCGCCTCTGGGGTGATTGCGGCCAGCGGCACTTTGGCGCAGATCATCCCGCCGTCCCTCGTGCTGATCGTGCTGGCAGACCAGTTGGGCCGGTCCGTGGGCGACATGTACACCGCCGCGCTGGTCCCCGGTCTGATTCTGACCGGGCTCTATTGCGGTTACATCTTCACCATGTCGATCCTGCGGCCGGAGTCGATGCCCGCCCTGCCGCTCGAGGCGCGGACTTTGGGGCATGGCGTCACGTCGCTGACCGTCGCGTTGCTGGTCTGTGTGGCGACAACGCTGGTAGCGCACCGTTTGCTTTACGCCTCGCAGGGGGCGAATGCGGATATCCTTGGCGCGACGGTGGGGGTCATCGTGATCTACATCGCCGCCGTGCTGGACAAGGGGTTGAAGACCAACCTGATGTCACGGCTGGCGCAGCAGGTGATCATCGTGCTGATCCCGCCGCTGGCGCTGATTTTCCTTGTGCTGGGCACGATCTTCCTTGGCATCGCCACCCCGACCGAGGGCGGTGCGATGGGGGCGGTCGGCGCGCTGATCCTGGCCGCGATGAAGGGGCGGCTGAACATGGGCGTCATCACGCAGGCGCTGGCATCGACCACGCGGCTGTCGGCCTTTGTCATGTTCATCCTCTTGGGCGCGCGGGTGTTTTCGCTGACGTTCTATGGCGTGAACGGCCATGTCTGGGTGGAACATCTGCTGACCAGCCTGCCGGGCGGCGAGACGGGGTTCCTGATCTTCATCTCGATCCTTGTGTTCCTCTTGGCCTTCTTCCTCGATTTCTTCGAACTGGCCTTCATCATCGTGCCGCTTCTGGTTCCGGCGGCCGAAGCGCTGGGGATCGACCTGATCTGGCTGGGCATCATCCTTGGCGTGAACATGCAGACCAGTTTCATGCACCCGCCCTTTGGTTTTGCGCTGTTCTACCTGCGGTCCGTGGCACCGAAATCGCCCTTCATCGACAAGGTCACAGGCAAGAAGACGGATGGCGTCAGCACCGGGCAGATCTACTGGGGCGCAGTGCCCTTCGTGGTGATTCAGGTGGTGATGGTGGGTCTGGTGATCGCCTTTCCGCAGATGGTCATGCATTACAAGGCCGCACCCGTTGACCCATCGACCGTGAAGATGGAGATGCCGGCGTTGCAACCCTTGGGCGGGCTGGGTGGCGGGTTGGGCCAGCCGGGCGGATTGGGTGGCGGTCTGCAACCCCCTGCACAGCCGGGCGGGCTTGGCGGCGGCTTGGGTCAACCGCCCGCATCGCTGCAAGTGCCCGCCCCCGCGCCCTGACCGGAGGGGTTACGCCGGATCAAAAGCGCGGGTCATCGCGGTGACCAGCGCCGCCACCTCTGACCCCAGCAAATGGTCGGGCACGCCCACGTAGCGCCCGTGCATGGACAGTTGCACCACCCCATGCACGGCGGCGAACATCGTCTGCGCCCTGATCCGCAGCGCATCGGGCGCAAGATCGGGGCGCAGCGCGGCGATGGGCTGGATGATCTCTGCGATCAGGACCGCGTGGTTCTGGCGATGCCAATCGGGAATGTCGCGACCTTCGGGCAGGCGATGGGCGAAGATGGCCGTCCAGAGCCGGGGGTTATCTTTGGCAAAGCCGACATAGGCCTGCGCCAAGGCTTGCAGCACCCCGACCGCCGTGGCTCCCGTCGGAATGGCCGCCCGCAGGGCCGCGCCCAGCCGCGCAAGGCTGCGCGCGTTCACGTGCAACACCAACAGATCAAGGTCTTCGAACACAGTGTAGAGACCACCCAAGGCGCATCCCGCCGCCGTGGTCACATCCCGTGCCTTCAGGCCGGACAGGCCTTTTTCCGCGATCAGCGCCTCTGCGGCGTCGATCAGGCGGTTGCGCAGATCATCCTTGCGGCTTTCGGCATTGTTTCGCATCCGTGTTCCGATCTTCTCCTGAACACTGTTCAGATGTTTCTTGAACAACGTTCAAACTGCTGGCATACAGGCTTCATGAACAGCGTTCATAGAGGAGAGAGTGAAGATGTTCAAACAGTTTGCAACCCTGTTCCGTGGCCAGACCCATGATGCGGCAGAGGCGTTGACCGATGCGAATGCCCTGTCGATCCTGCGCCAGCAATTGCGCGACGCCGCAGCGGGGGTGGACGCCACCCGCCGTGCCGTGGCGACCGTGATGGCCCATGCCCAGCGCGAACGGAATGCCTTGGCGCGCATTGACGCCCAGTTGGCCGATCTGGAATCCCGCGCGCTGGACGCCCTGACCAAAGGCCGCGATGATCTGGCCACCTAAGCCGCCGGTGTCGTCGCCCATTTAGAGGCGGAGCGGGATACGACCCGCCGCGCCATCGCCACCTATGAAACCCAGATTGCCGAACTGAAGGCACAGTTGGCCGACAGCGAGGCGCGCCTGCGCGACGTGGAACGTGGCGCGCGTCTGGCGGCGGCGACGGCAACGTCGCAACGCTTGCGCGCCGTGACCCCCCATCCCCTGACCGCCGATCTGGCCGAGGCAGAGGGCACGCTGTCCCGCATCCTGTCGCGTCAGGAACAGGCCGGTCTGGCGCAGGCGGCGCTGGTGGAACTCAACAGCGCGGGCAAGGCCGACCTCGTCCGCGACCGGCTGGCCGCCGCGGGCATCGGTGCCCCGCTTCGCCCGGATGCCGCCGCAGTGCTGAACCGGTTGAAGGCGAAACTCGCCTAAAAATCGCACAACTGATCGAAATCAAATGCCCTTGGTTGTATGTCCCACGGAGAACGCGCTATGGAATACCCTTCAAGCAAAGTGTCGAACGCCTTCACCATCTTCACCTATTTCAACTTTGGCATCGCCGCGCTGATGATGGCCGGCGGCATCTACTTCCTTGAGGCCAGCTTTGCTGCCAAGGGGTTCTACAGCATGGCCGCCTTGATGCTGGTCAGCTCTACCATCGCGATCACCAAGGCGCTGCGCGACCGGGAAGAGTCGGACCGCCTGCACAACAAGATCGAAGAGGCGCGCACCGAGCGTCTGTTGGCCGAGGTGGCCGCGAAGTCGATCTGACCTGCCCGGCACATCCGCGTGCGGGTCGGTCATCCTGACCGGCCCCCCGTTCCCCGCCCCGTCCCCCAAAGGAATCAGACTGCCATGCGTCCCGCCTCTTTGCATTTTGTCCGGGTTCTGGGCTGGATGGGCTTCGGCCTGACGGCGCTGGTCTTCGGTGCCTTGGCAACCATTGCGCTGGGCGTCCATGTCGAGGGGCTGCCCTTCGCGCTGGCGGCTTTGCTGCTTTGGCTGGGGCTTGCGGCGGCGGTTGCGCTGCGGCTGTGGCGGTCGCGCCGCATGGGTTGGGCGGCGCTGCTGATCTGCATGGCGACCGTCGGGCTGTGGTATGGCACGCTGACGCCCCGGCAGGACCGGGACTGGGCGGCGGATGTGGCCCATTCGGTTTCGGGCACGGTCACGGGTGACATCGTCACGTTGCACAACGTCCGCGCCTTTGACTGGACGTCGGACAGCACCGCGGTTGAACGCTGGGAAAGCCGCCGTCTGGACCTGTCAAAGCTGCAATCGGTGGACATGTTCACCTCTGTCTGGGACAGCCCGGACATCGCGCATCTGATCGTCAGCTTTGGCTTTTCTGATGGCCAGCACGTGGCCTTTTCCGTGGAAATCCGCAAAGAGCAGGGCGAGGCGTTCTCTTCCATCGGCGGGTTCTTCCGCCAGTTCGAGATCGCGCTGATCGCGGCGGAGGAGTCCGATATCGTCAAGCTGCGCACCAACCACCGGAAGGAGACGGTCAGCCTGTTCCCCGTTGCGCTGGATGCCGAACAGCGGCGGGCGCTTTTCCTGTCATACCTCGATTTCGGCAACCGCCTGAACGCCGCGCCGGAATTCTACAACACCGTGACGGCCAACTGTTCTTCGACCGTATGGCGTCTGGCCAAGGTGATCACGGAGGACGTGCCCTTTGATTACCGCCTGCTGCTGTCGGGCCGCCTGCCCGAAATGCTGGAGGGTCTGGGCGCCTTGCCCGGTGACATGCCGATGACCACGCGGCGCGCAGAGGCGCTGATCACGGCCCGCGCGCAGGCGATGCCGGAGGGGGCGGACTATTCAACGTGGATTCGGACGCGCTGAGGGTCAGACCCGGCGGATCGTGTCGCCCGGTTGCAGGGTGGGGAAAAGCTCGATCACCTCACCGCCGATGATGCCATCGGGGTGCTTGGCGGCGATGATCTGCGCGGCGCGGCGGCCGATCTCCAGACGGCAGGCGTCCATCGTCGCCAGTTTGCGCGGAAGACCGTCCAAAAGCTCGACGCCGTTGAAGCCCGCCAAGCCCACCTTGCCCGGCACGTCGATTCCCCGGTCCAGACAGTGCAGCAAACCGCCCGCGCCGATCATGTCATTGGAGTAGTACAGGAAATCCACGTCCGGACTGCGGTCCAGCACGGCCGCCGTCATCTCGCGCCCTTTCAGGAGAGCGGACCCGCCGGAGTAGAATTCCCGATCTGCCAGCGTCAGACCGTGCCGCGACAACACCGCCTCGAACCCTTGCAGGCGTTTGCGGGCACGGTGGTCATGCGGCATCATCGTGCCAAGGAAGGCGATGCGCCGATACCCGGCGGCAAGGATCGCCTCGGCCATCTGACGCCCGGCGCGGTCATGGGAAATCCCCACGGCGCTGTCCACGGCGGTGCCGTCGATGTCCATCACCTCGACGATCGGAATCCCGGCCTGCGCCAGCATCGCGCGGGCGGCTTCGGTATGTTCCAACCCGGCGACGATCATCCCCGAGGGGCGCCACGACAGCATCTCATAGATCACCGACTCTTCGCGTTCGGGCGAATAATGGGTGACGCCGACCACAGGTTGCAGGCCGGTGTCTTCCAGCGTTTCGGAAATGCCCGTCATCACCTCGGGGAAGACCATGTTCGACAGCGACGGGATGACCACGCCCACCAGATTGACCCGCTGTGACGCCAAGGCACCCGCGATCTTGTTGGGCACGTATCCCAGCGCGCGGGCGGCCTCCAACACGCGTTCGCGGGTGGTTTCCGAGACATCGCCCCGGTTTCGCAGCACCCGGCTGACCGTCATTTCGCTGACACCCGACGCCTCGGACACGTCACGCAGGGTCAGGGTGCGGCGAGGGTCGATCACGGGGGGCTTGGTCAAGGACATGATCCTGCACGAATGTCGTCAAAGCCACTGTTAGCGCCAATAGAGCCCCTTGTCCAAGGGGCAGGAATCACCTATGTTACCGCTAACAGCCGTAGTGCTGGCGATATCCTGCGCGTCCTGCAAGCTCTCAACCCAGACGCGACGGACCCGAGGGGGAGTGGTGGGCCAAAAATTCACTCCCCCTTTTTTCTTTTTTACCAGCCTGACAATCAGCAGACGTTGAAACGTCACGATTTTCGCGCCATGAAAGACAGTGTGGCCCCGTAGCTCAACGGATAGAGCGTCCCCCTCCTAAGGGGAAGGTTGCAGGTTCAAGTCCTGCCGGGGTCGCCATGTTTATGACTGAAAATGATTCGTTTGGTGCTTTCATGTTTTTGCGATTTCTGGCTGTCGTCCTGTGCCTGACCGGTCCCGCCATGGCCGAATGTCTGACGCAGGAGGATTTCATCGACGCCGAAGTGACCGTCGGGCTTCAGGCCGGCGACGAATGGCGCGTGATGCGTTCGGACGACGGGGTGCAGGCCGAGTATCGCGACAGATATGGCGAACCGCTGCGCTGGCAGTTGACCGAGCATGGCGTCTATCCCCGCTTCGAACAGCAAAATCTGTCCGTCGATCCAGCGTCGGGTAACCAGACGCCCTTTCCCGCCGCAAGCTGGGAGATGGAAACCGTCTATGACCAAGACCCGCCGCCGCCGGTTGCGGGCGGCAATTTTGCGACCACAGGTGTTGCGAGCGGCAATTTCGATGGTGTGAAAAAGACCTGGGCCTTCACCGTGGCCTACAGTTTTGACCCGGAGAAGACCGTCACCTTGTCTGGTTGCCGATATCGCGCCATCGGCGTGAACGGCAGTTTCCATTCCAGCAGCGTCGATTGGATGGGCCGCTGGGTCTATTTCCCCGACCTCGCCGTGGGCATCCAGACCAAGGGCAAGGACAGCCGCACGGGCGAGTCCTGGGTCAACGGCATGATTGCCTTGGGCGGCTAAAGCAACCTGCGCCCGGCAAGGTTGCGCATCAGGGCGGCGGTGCCAAAAGTCCATGGCGGCGCCTCGGTGGACAGGCGCACGGTGTTTTCCAGCGTGCCAAGTGCCGGGGTGCCGATGCGTACCACATCGCCGATGTGATGGGTAAAGCCCTGACCCGGCGCATCGCGGTCCTGCACCGGGGCGAACATGGTGCCGCAATACAGCATGAAGCCATCGGGATACTGGTGATGCCGCCCGCAGGTTTGGGCGGCAAGGTCGGCCGGATCGCGGCTGATCTCGGCCATGGACGACCGCCCGGTCAGGGTGAAACCATCCGTTCCCGTCACGGTCATGGTCAGTTCCAACTGCCGGACCTGATCCATCCCGAAACCACCGTCAAACAGGCGGATGAAGGGGCCGATGGCGGCGCTGGCGTTGTTGTCCTTGGCCTTGCCCAACAGCAGGGCGGACCGCCCCTCGACATCGCGCAGGTTGACGTCATTGCCCAGACTGACGCCCACGATGCGCCCCGTGCTGGCCACGGCGAGGACGATTTCGGGTTCAGGATTGTTCCATGTGCTGATCGGATGCAGGCCCACCGTCGCGCCCCAGCCCACGGCGGCCATCGGCGGGCATTTGGTGAACACCTCGGCGTCTGGGCCGATGCCGACCTCAAGGTAGGCCGACCACAGGTTTTCGGCCTGCAACAAGCGCTTCACCTCTGCCGCCTGCGCTGATCCGGGGACAAGGTTGCGCAGGCTGTCGCCGATCACCGATTGCACCCGCGCGCGGATGGCGTCGGCGCGTGTGGCGTCACCGCCCGCGCGTTCTTCGATCACGCGTTCGATCATGGACCGGGCGAAGGTCACGCCGCAGGCCTTGACCGCTTGCAGGTCACAGGGCGCCAGAAGGCGGGTCTGATCGCCCGAAGCCTCACGGCTTGCCGCCATCAGGTCAGTGAGCGGCATGACCGGGGTGCCGGTCTGGGCGGCGACGAAAGCGGCGGGATCGTCCATCTCCAGCAGGTCGCGCATGGTGGGGGCGGCTTTGCTGGTGATGTCCACCACCACCCCACCCCGCAGCGTCACCAGACAGGGGCCGATGCCCGCCCGCCAGATACGCCCGACGAAAAGCCCGTCCTGCGGCATGTCGATCATGATAGCCCCTCCCGTTTCCCGCTGCGGACCTTAGCGCATGGCGCGGCAAGGAAAAGGCCCGCCGGTCGGGGCGGGCCTCTGGATCAGAAGTCGAGGTTTTCGACGTTCAGCGCGTTTTGCTGGATGAACTCGCGCCGGGGTTCCACGACATCGCCCATCAGCTTGGTGAAGATGTCATCAGCTTCGGCCAGATCGTCGATCTTGACCTGCAACAAGGTGCGCGCTTCGGGGTCCAGCGTGGTTTCCCACAGCTGTTCGGGGTTCATCTCGCCCAGACCCTTGTAGCGTTGCAGGGACAGGCCCTTTTCGCCCTCGGTCAGGATGGATTTCAGCAGGTCAATCGGGCCGTAAACCAGTTGTTCGCGGTCCTTGCGGATCAGCCGCGCCTCGTTGCGGTAGATGTCGCGGTGTTCCATCGACGCCGCCGACAAGCGCCGCGCCTCGCCCGAGCGCAGGACAGCGCCGTCCAGCGTGCGCAACTCTTCGACCCCGCGCAGCACGCGGGCAAGGCGGATGCCATTGTCTTGCGTGATCCGCCCGATCCAGCCTTTTTCATACTCGGCAGCGATCAGGTTCAGACGCCGCGCGACGGTATCGGCCACCGCCTGCAAATCGGCATCGGCCCGACCGGCATCAAAAGCCCCGGCCAAGGCGGCCTGTTCCAGAATCCCGCGCGGGTAATTGGTCGGGAAGGCATCCAGAATCCGGCGGAACTGGCGCGCGCCTTCGATCACGCGGCGCAGGTCGGCACCGGCGAGTTCCTCGCCATTGGCCAGACGCAGGACCGCGCCCTCGATGCCCATATCGATCAGGTAATCTTCGAGCGCGGCCTGATCCTTGATGTAAACCTCAGACTTGCCGCGCGCGACTTTGTACAGCGGCGGCTGCGCGATGTAGAGATACCCGCCTTCGATGAGCGCGGGCATCTGGCGGAAGAAGAAGGTCAGGATCAGCGTGCGGATATGCGCGCCGTCCACGTCGGCGTCCGTCATGATGACGATCTTGTGGTAGCGCAGTTTCTTGATGTCGAATTCGTCCCGCCCGATCCCGGTGCCAAGGGCCGTGATCAGCGTGCCGATCTCCTGGCTGCCCAGCATCCGGTCAAAGCGCGCGCGTTCCACGTTCAGGATCTTGCCCTTCAGCGGCAACACGGCCTGATTGGACCGCGACCGCCCCTGTTTGGCCGACCCACCGGCCGAGTCCCCTTCGACGAGGAAGAGTTCGGATTTCGCGGGATCGCGTTCCTGACAATCGGCCAGCTTTCCGGGCAGGGACGCCACATCCAGCGCTGTCTTGCGCCGGGTCAACTCGCGTGCCTTGCGGGCGGCCTCACGCGCTAGGGCGGCTTCGATGATCTTGCCGACGATGATCCGGGCGGGGCCGGGGTTTTCCTCGAACCATTCCGCCAGCTTTTCGTTCACAAGGTTCTCGACCGCGGGCCGGACCTCGGACGAGACCAGCTTGTCCTTGGTCTGGCTGGAGAATTTCGGGTCCGGCACCTTGACCGACAGCACGCAGGTCAACCCTTCGCGCGCATCGTCGCCGGTGAAATCCACCTTTTCCTTTTTGGCGATGCCCGATGTCTGGGCATAGGCGTTGATCGTCCGCGTCAGCGCGCCCCGGAAGCCCGCCATATGCGTGCCGCCGTCGCGTTGCGGGATGTTGTTGGTGAAGGGCAGCACGTTTTCGTGGTAGCTGTCATTCCACCACATCGCCACTTCGACGCCGATGCCGTTCTTTTCGCCGACCATATAGATCGGCTCGGCCATCACCGATTGCTTGGAGCGGTCCAGATACTTGACGAATTCCTTGACCCCGCCCTCATAGAACAGCTCTGTTTTCAGGGGTTCGGCGGGGCGCTCATCCTCGATGATGATCCGCACGCCGGAATTCAGGAAGGCCAGTTCGCGCAGTCGATTTTCCAGCGTCTTGAAGCTGTAATCCAGATTGCTGAACGTCCCCTCGGGGATGTTGGTCTTGGCGCTGGCGAGAAAGCGCACCTCGGTCCCGCGCATGCCGGGGGCGGGGCCCACCGGATAGACATGCACCACGCATTCGCCATGCTCGAACCGGGCGCGATATTCGGTGTCGTTGCGCCAGACCGTCAGTTCCAGCCATTCCGACAGCGCGTTCACGACTGACACGCCCACGCCGTGCAACCCGCCAGACACCTTGTAGGCGTTGCCGCTGTCATCGGTGTTGTTGAATTTCCCGCCCGCGTGAAGCTGGGTCATGATGACTTCGGCGGCGGAGACACCCTCTTCCTGATGGATGTCCACCGGGATGCCGCGCCCGTTGTCGCGCACCGAAACCGATGAATCGGCATGGATTTTCACCGAAACGGCGGTGGCGTGACCGGCCAAGGCTTCGTCGATGCCGTTGTCCACCACCTCATAGACCATGTGGTGCAAACCCGACCCGTCATCGGTATCCCCGATATACATACCGGGGCGTTTGCGGACAGCCTCCAACCCTTTGAGAACCTTGATGGAATCGGCGCCGTATTCGGCGGCTTTCTTCGCGGCTTCAGCCATGCGTCGGGGACCCCTTCAATTGCCCGCGATTTATACTTTCCCTCGCGGGGAATGTCACGGCCTGACCACAAGATATTGCGTCAGACGAAGGGGATCACCAGCCCGACAAGGATCAGCAAGACCCCCGATCCGACGTTCATCCGGCGCAGCGCCGCAGGGCTGGACAAGAGCCGCCGCGCCCGGTCCAGCATCAGCGCGAGGGCGAGGTTTCCGGCCATCGGCACGATGGCGGAAATCAGGATGATCGCGGCGGTATCGGCGGCGTTGACATGGGCCAGATCAAAGAACCCCGGCAGTGCGCCCATGTAGAACAGGATCGCCTTGGGGTTGCCCACCACCGCCGCCACGCCCACGGAAAACCCGGCCCAAAGCCCCGGCTTGGTCAGGCGGCTGTCGGCGTTCAGCGTGGCCACCGGCTTGCGGATCAGCATCACGCCCATAAACAGAAAGACCAGCGCCGCGACATAGCGCAGGACCAGCAGGAAATCGCCGTAAACGCTTTCGATCCATGTCAGCCCAAGGATCGCGGCAAGCGGCCAGAACAGATCCCCCAAAGCCACGCCCACGGCCAACGGCCAGGCGGCGGAAAATCCCCCCGACAGCGCCCGCGCGGTCAGCGCCACCCAGACCGGACCGGGCACGGCCCACAGCGCGGCCATGCCGCCCGCATAAAGCAGCAGTTCATAGATCGAAACGGTCATTCCGCCCCCGGCAGTGTCAGTGATCCGTCCGCGTTCAGCGGCCAGAACGGGTTCATCGCCATCTCCCAGACATGCCCGTCGGGATCGGCCCAATAGCCGGAATAGCCGCCCCAAAACACCTTTTCCGGCACTTTCAGCGCGGTTGCTCCGGCGGCGAGTGCGGCGGCAAAGGCGGCGTCCACCTCGATCTCTGTCGCGAAATTCTGCGCCAAGGTCATCGCCCCGGTGCCCAAGGCGGCACCCGCGCGGCCCTGATCCTCTGCCAGATGGTCACGCCCGAACAGGCCCAAGGCCAACCCGTTGAGCTGGAAAAACGCGATGCTGGGTTGGCTTTCGCGATGCTCCACCCAGCCCAGTCGCGCGTAAAACGCCCGCGATTCCGCCAGATCGGCCACACCAAGGGTAATCAGGGTCACACGCTGCGGCGTCATTCCATCACCACCGTAGAAACACCGCCCACCTCGGCGACGCGGATGTTTTGCGCCCGTTGGCCCAGACTGTCAAACAGCCCCGGCTCGGTTCCCGTCATCAGGGCCTGCGCGCCCAAGGCGCAGATCTCGTCATAGAGCGCGGCGCGCCGGGCCTGGTCCAGATGCGCGGCCACCTCATCCAGCAAGAGAATCGGCGCGGCCCCCAGATCGGCGGCCAGTGCGCGGGCATTGGCAAGGATCAGGCTGATCAGCAGCGCCTTCTGTTCGCCGGTCGAGCATTGGTCCGCCGCCACGCCCTTCGCCGCAAAGACCGCCGCCAGATCGGCGCGATGCGGCCCGGTCAGCGTGCGCCCCGCCGCCATGTCGCGCCGCCGCCCTTGGGACAGCGCGGTGGCAAGGTCATCGGGCAATTCGGGCATCGCCTCACCCTCTGGCCCGGTCAGCGACAGGTCGGCGCGGGGAAAGGCGGTTTCGGCCCCCTCTTGCGCCTCGGCCAGCCGTGACAGGGCTGCTTGCCGGTTGGAGGTGATGATCGCCCCGCTTTCCGCCATCTGCGATTCCAGCGCGGTGTACCAATGCGGATCGCTGATCTGATCCTTCAGCAGGCGGTTGCGGTCGCGCATCGCCTTTTCATAGGCCAAGACCGCCTCGGCGTGGTCAGGGGCAAAGCTCAGCGTCAGACGGTCCAGAAAGCGCCGTCGCCCCTCGGCGGCCTCAATCCACAGCCGGTCCATCGCGGGCACCAGCCACAGCACCCGCAGGATACGCGCCAAGGCCACCTGCGGCGCGGGCTTGCCGTCAATCCGCACCATCCGCGGGGCGGCCCCTTCGGCCCCGGTCTCGATCTCATGCGGGGCGTCCAGACCCTGCACCTCGGCCCGGAGTTTCCAGCCCAAGGCCTCGGGCCGCCGCGCCAATTCCTCGCCCCCCGCCCGCCGCAAGCCGCGACCGGGCGAGAGCAGCGATACCGCCTCAAGAATATTGGTCTTGCCCGCCCCGTTCGGCCCATGAATCGCCACAGGCCGCCCATCAAAACCCAATCGCAGGGCACGATGGCTGCGGAAATGGGACAGGGTGAGCGTGGTTATCCCAAGACCGCCCACCTGTTTCCCCTTCTTCTTTTCTCAAATATCCTCAGGGGTGTGGGGGGCGAGCCCCCCACTTACGCCCAGTCAGACGCGCATCGGCATCACGACATAGACCGCGCTCATGTCATTGCCTTCGCGCCTCAGCGTGGGATCGACGGACGAGTTGAACAGGAACACGGCGTTCTCGCGGTCCACTTGCGATGCGATCTCCAGCAGGTATTTGGCGTTGAAGCCGATCTCCAGCCGCTCATCGCCGTACGCCACGGCCAGTTCTTCCTCGGCTGCACCACTGTCAGGGGCGTTGACGGACAGGACCAGGCGATCCTCATCCAAGGACAGTTTCACCGCGCGGGACCGTTCGGATGACACGGTGGCCACGCGGTCCACCGCCTTGGCGAATTCCGAGGCGTCCACTTCCAGCCGGCGGGTGTTGCCGGTGGGAATGACGCGGGTGTAATCGGGGAAGGTGCCGTCGATGACCTTGGAGGTCAGAGTGATTGCGGGTGTGGCGAAACGCACCTTGGTTTCGGACACAGACACCGCGATGGTCGCGTCATCATCGTCCAGCAGTTTACGCAACTCACCCACCGTCTTGCGCGGCACGATCACACCCGCCATCCCCTGCGCGCCATCGGGCAGGGGCATGTCGATCCGCGCCAGTCGGTGGCCATCGGTGGCCACGCAGCGCAGCACGGGGCCGGACTCGCCCGTGGCCACATGCATATAGACGCCATTCAGGTAATAGCGGGTCTCTTCGGTCGAGATGGCGAATTTCGCCTTGTCGAACAGGCGGCGCAGGTCGGGGGCCTTGGCGCTGAAATTGGTGCTGTATTCCGAGGTCGCCATCACCGGGAAATCTTCGCGCGGCAGGGTGGCGAGGCTGAAGGTGGACCGACCCGCCGTGATGGTCAGACGGCCATTCGATCCATCCTCGGTCAGGTTGACCAGCGCGCCATCGGGCAGCTTGCGGACGATCTCATGCAGCATCACCGCCGACACCGTGGTGGCACCGGGGCGTTCCACCATCGCGGGGGCGCGGTCCACCACCTCGATGTCCAGATCGGTGGCGCGGAAGCTGACCTGCGCGCCCTCCGCCTCGATCAGCACGTTGGCGAGGATCGGAATGGTGTTGCGGCGTTCCACAACGGATTGCGCCTGTGCCAGCGCCTTCAAGAGCGTGCCGCGTTCGATCGAGAGTTTCATCCTACCATCCCCATCCGTTCTTGCCCCGCGCCTTTCGTGCCGACCCATGGATCGGCCTTGGTGCCGGGGAGGCCGAAATTAGCGGGTTTGTTGGCGTTCACAAGCCATTTGCCACCGTTGCGGGCAAAGCGCGGAACAAAATGCCACAGCGGGCCGTCAGTCACAGCCCTTGCCGATTTGCACTGCATAATCAGGTGTGCCGACCATGCCTTCGGGCAGAGGCTGGGCGATCACCTCGACGATCAGGTCACAGTCCTGCGTCCTGATCATCCACTGGCCTGCGCCGTCCTTCGACGTGCCGATTTCCGACACGGACCCGACCGGCGCCTGACCCAGGGCATCCGCCACCGCGCCCGAGGCGAAAATCGCCGCGATCTTGTTGGCGCTGTCGTAGAACCCGGACACCATGCCCAGGGCAGGAGTGGCGCAAAGCGCAGCAATGGCAAACACACAGACCCGCATCGGATCAGCCTTGCAACAGACGGCGCAAAAGCTGGATGTCGTCGGACAGCTGGCTGTCCATCGTCATCAACTCTTCGATCTTGCGCACACCGTGCATGATGGTGGTGTGATCCCGCCCGCCAAAGCGCCGCCCGATTTCCGGCAGGGACCGGGGCGTCAACTGCTTGGACAGATACATGGCGATCTGGCGCGGACGCGCGATGGTGCGCAGGCGCTTGGGGCCGATCATGTCCGACAGGCGGATGTTGTAATGCTCGGCCACCTTGCGCTGGATTTCCTCGATGGTCAGCTTGCGATCAGAGGCGCGCAGGATATCGGCAAGGCAGTCCTGCGCCAGTTCCAGCGTGATTTCGCGACCAACCAGCGAGGCAAAGGCGAACAGCCGCGTCAGCGCGCCTTCCAGCACGCGGACATTGGTGGTGATGCGATGGGCAAGGAATTCCAGCACGCCATCGGCGATTTGAAGTCCCTTGTACTGCGTGCGGTAATGTTCGGCCTTGGTTTGCAGGATGCCCAGCCGCAATTCGTAATCCGTGGGGTGCAGGTCCACCACCAAGCCGCATTGCAGGCGGGATTTGATGCGATCCTCAAGATCCTTGATCTCACCCGGCGCGCGGTCGGCGGAAATGACGATCTGCTTGTTCTGATCGACCAGCGCGTTGAAGGTGTGGAAGAATTCCTCCTGCGTGCTGTCCTTGCCCGCGATGAACTGCACGTCATCGACCATCAGCACATCGACGGAGCGGAACAGTTCCTTGAAATCCATGATCTGGCGTTCGCGCAGCGCTTGGACGAAGCGGTACATGAACTGTTCAGCCGACAGATAAAGCACGCGCAGCTCTGGCTGGCGGCTTTGCAATTCATGCGCGATGGCGTGCATCAGGTGGGTCTTGCCCAGACCCACGCCGCCATAAAGGAAGAGCGGGTTGAAGGTGACGGGACCGCCCTCGGCCACGCGGCGCGCGGCGGCATGCGCCAGTTCGTTCGGCTTGCCGACCACGAAGCTGTCAAAGGTAAAGCGCGAATCGAGCGGGGCGCCGGGCACCTCATCCGCATCGACGGGCCGGGCCCGGGCCGGGGCGGGACGCACGACAGGGGCCGCGGGACGGCGCGCTGCGGTGGAATCGGTCTGTGCCGCCGGGACGGGCTGCGCCGCGACAGCCGCGGCGAAAGACCCGGGACGGGCAACGGCGAATTCGACACGCTCCACCGCCACACCGGCGGCGTTCATGTGCGAGCGGATGTGGTCGGCGAAATTGCGCGACACCCAATCCCCGAAGAAGGACGTCGGAACCTCGAATCGGGCCACGCCATCGGCAAAGCCCGACAGTTTCAGCGGTTCGATCCAGGTGACATAGTTGTTCCGGCCCACACGTTTGACCAAATCCTCGCGGACCGATCCCCAAGTCTCATTCGTCATGTTCTTACCCGTCCGTGGATGTCTTGCGGGCCATCTTGCCCGGGACATCTGCTGTTTTTCGTACCGCTCACCCCACCCCTGCGGTTCGCAACGGCCCGGACGGATAGACCGGCTGTCCCCTGCCCGGCACGTCACGCCAGCACAGGTTCATCCGGTCCATTCCAGACATCAACGCAACACAACATCGCCGTGCCAAAAGGCCCGTGACGTGCAGCGCCGTATTGTGATCTGCCGATGGCAGACACCACAGACATTTGAACACCGAATCAGAAAAGGTCTGACTATACAAAGGCTTGGCAGCGTTTCGCCAGTCAGACCGCCCGATCGGGCCTATGTCATGTCCCCCAAGTCGTAGTGAATCGCCCTGTCACGCTAGCGCCCCCGGCGAGGGCTCCGCAACCAATCTTCGCGCTTGACAGACCTTCGCCTCAGCGAATCCCGACAGCCCGTGTCAGCCTGCAACAGTGGTCTGTCGAAAGGCAGTGGACATGCCAAAGGGCGCAGCCTTTCGGCCACGCCCTTTGTCAATAAATTCAGTCAGTTAGATCAGGCTTTGGTGCCGGCCAGCGTCTTCACGCGCGAGGCGAGACGCGACACTTTGCGCGAGGCGGTGTTCTTGTGCAGGATGCCCTTGGACACGCCACGCATCAGTTCCGGCTGGGCGTTCTTCAGCGCTTCTTCGGCAGCCGCGGCGTCACCAGCGGCGAGTGCTTCTTCGACCTTGCGGATATAGGTGCGGACGCGCGAACGGCGAGCTTTGTTCACGGCATAGCGCGTCTCGGACTGGCGGGCGCGCTTTTTGGACTGTTCGGAATTGGCCATCGGTCAGGTCTTTCTCGGGTCTTCGTTGCGTTTCTGTTGCACGAAAGACCCCAAGACGCCGTCCCTGAAAGGACGGACTCGATTCTTGCCTAAGCGGGCCCACGCGCATGTAACGGCAGCGCTTAGTGCAAAAGGCGGGGAAAGGGAACAGGGAAAATGGGCCTTGTCCCGCTCAGCGGTCGCGGAACTGCGCGGTGCGCTTTTCGATGAAGGCCGCCATGCCCTCTTTCTGATCTTCGGTCGCGAAGCTGGCGTGGAACATGCGGCGTTCGAACAGCAGCCCTTCGCGCAGGGTGGTTTCCTGCGCGCGGTTGACCGATTCTTTCACCGCCATCACCGCCAGCGCGGATTTCTCGGCGATCTTGCCCGCGATCTTCATCGTCTCGGACAGCAAATCCTTGGCCGGGACGATTCGGCTGACCAGACCCGTGCGCTCTGCCTCGGCGGCGTCCATGAACCGGCCGGTCAGGTTCATGTCCATCGCCTTGGCCTTACCCACCGCGCGGGTCAGGCGCTGGGTGCCGCCCATGCCGGCGCAGATGCCCAGATTGATCTCTGGCTGGCCGAACTTCGCCGTATCGGCCGCGATGATGAAATCGCACATCATCGCCAATTCGCAGCCCCCGCCAAGGCAATAGCCCGCAACAGCGGCGATGATCGGCTTGCGGACGCGGGTGATGGCCTCGGCTTCGGGGCCGAAGAGATCGTCAAAGAACACCTCGGCATAGGTCTTTTCGGCCATCTCGCGCACATCGGCCCCGGCGGCAAAGGCCTTGTCCGATCCGGTCAGCACGATGCAGCGCACTTTCTCATTGGCATCCGCCGCCGTCAGCGCCGTGGCGAGTTCCTGCATCAGCTTGGTGTTCAGCGCGTTCAGCGCATCGGGCCGGTTCAGCCGGATCAGGGCGGTGTCATCCTCGATCTCGACGATCAGCGTCTCATAGGCCATGACCGACTCCGATTGGTTGGCAGGTGGGCGCGAGTCCTAGCAGTAACGCGCCCGTTATCAAGTCGCTTGGCAAAAGGCCGCAGCGTCAGCCTTGGCAGGTCGGGCAAAAGAACGACGACCGCCCCGATTGCACGATCCGCCCGATGACCGAGCCGCAACCGGGGGTGGCGCAGGGGTCGCCCTCGCGGCCATAGACCTGAAAACTGTGCTGGAAATAGCCCAGTTCCCCATCCGCCTGCCGATAATCGCGCAAGGAGGAGCCGCCCGCCTCGATCGCCTCGGTCAGAACCTCGCGGATGATCGGCACCAAGGATGCGGCCTGCCCGCGGGTCAGGTCACCGGCCTTGCGTGCGGGATGGATGCGGGCGCGGTAGAGCGTTTCGCAGACGTAGATATTGCCCAGACCCGCCACCAGATGCTGGTCCAGAAGCGCCGATTTGATTGGCGTGTTCTTTCCGGCCAGACGCGCGACGAGATAGCTTTCGGAAAACCCGTTCCCCAGCGGCTCCGGCCCGATGTCGGTCAACAGCGGATGCCGGTCGGCCCCCGCCGTGTCCAAAAGGTCCATCGCGCCAAAGCGCCGGGCGTCGTTGAAGGTGACGCGCGCCCCCCCGTCCATGTCCAGGACCACATGGTCATGCTTTTCGGGCGCGGGGTGGTGGTGGTGGAACTCTCCCACGACGGCGCCGGAAATCAGCATCCGCCCCGACATGCCCAGATGAATCAGCAGCGTCTCGCCGGTGGAGAGATCGGCGAGGATGTATTTCGACCGTCGCCGCAGTGCCAGGACCCGCGCCCCGGTCAGCCGTTCGGCCATGCGCGGCGGAAACGGCCAGCGCAAATCAGGGCGGTTGACAAGCGCTTGGGCGATCACCTGCCCCTCCATCACCGGCAAAAGACCACGGCGGACGGTTTCAACCTCGGGCAGTTCGGGCATGGCAACCTTTGGCGATAGGACAGAGGGGCGCATTGCAGCGCCGGACTTCGGCCCTATAAGGAGTGGCAAGCGTCAGGAACGGCAAGAGACAATGACCGAAGATCAGGACCACACCACCCATTTCGGCTTTCAGACCGTGCCAGAAGGCGACAAGGCCGGGATGGTGCATGGCGTGTTCACCCGCGTCGCCAGCCGCTATGACATCATGAACGACCTGATGTCAGGCGGCGTCCACCGGTTGTGGAAGGACGCCATGATGGATTGGCTGGCCCCGCGCCCCGGCCAGCGCCTGCTGGATGTGGCGGGCGGCACCGGGGATGTGGCCTTCCGCTTCCTGAAACGCGCCCCGGGCTCCAGCGCCGTGGTCTGCGACATGACCGAATCCATGCTGATCGAGGGCCGCAAGCGGGCCGAGGCGGAACATCAGGCCGAGCGGCTGGAGTGGGTGGTGGGTGACGCGATGGCGCTGCCCTTTGCCGACAATTCCTTTGACGTTTACACGATCAGCTTCGGCATCCGGAACGTCACCCGCATCGCGGATGCGTTGAAGGATGCCTACCGCGTGCTGAAACCCGGCGGGCGGTTGATGGTGCTGGAGTTCAGCCAGATACCGAATGCCATGCTGCAAAAGGCCTATGACCTTTACTCCTTCAATGTGATCCCGGTGATGGGTCAGATCGTGGCCAATGACCGCGACAGCTATCAGTATCTGGTCGAATCGATCAGGAAATTCCCCGATCAGGACAGCTTCGCCGCGATGATCCGGCAGGCGGGGTTCGAGCAGGTGAAATACCGCAATCTGACCATGGGGGTCGCGGCCCTGCACTCCGGCTGGAAGATCTGATGCGCGGACCGCACAACATCTGGCGGCTGATCCGCACCGGTGCCACGCTGGAACGCACCGGCGCGATGGAGGTGGTTCTTGACGCCTTTCGCGCGCCCAAAAGCCT
>JACCDH010055922.1_pt1 | contig 29645 bp, 28 predicted proteins | sample 7442481 | NCBI WGS metagenome assembly JACCDH01 (sample SAMN15323433, study PRJNA562643) | freshwater metagenome | isolation source: river surface water | place: USA:Blue River Watershed | collected 2017-08-15
GGTGCGAACACATTCTGTGACATAGTCCACTTCAATGGTGCCTTTAGCTATGAGGAATTCGCCCATGTCAGGCTTATTCTTTTTTTCAATATCTCCAGAAATAAAAATTGAGGTTTCTTCGAGATAGGCCTCAGGTGACTTTTCTGTCGCATTTTCATTGAGTTCTATAAGAAACTCGCGAACCCAGTCAGTTTCCTGGTCGAGTTCAAATGAGATGGGGTTATTGGCCTGAAGTTTAATCAGATTAATTTTGGCCACGACCTTGTCTTGTTTAATCATAAAATACCTTTGTCTTTAAAAAACGACTTGGGTTTAATTAATAGAGATTACACGAACTGGAAAGGGCCAAATAATGAGATGCGAAAAAATTGTGGTTTGTGGGTTCTCTGGTGCTGGAAAAACGAGCCTCCTTAAAGAATTAGAGTTCACTGCTCCCGGCCAGGATTGGACTTTTGCTGATCTTGACCAACTTGTCATGAAATCAAAGCGCTCTAAAGATCTAGCGGGCCTGATCACTGAGCACGGTTGGGAAAAATTTAGGCTTTGGGAAAGGCAGGAATTTGAAGGGTGGTTGAAGGAAGAGGGACCTGGGGTTCTTTCATTTGGTGGAGGCACTCTTACTCAATTGCTTTTTGATCTTTATAAGTCGAGTAGGAAAGTCCAGTTCTGTTACCTTTGTACACCTTTTGAGGATTGCTGGGAGAGACTTCATCTTGCTGGGACTGAACCTAGGCCTCTTGTTCAGCTCGGGAAAGCAGGACTTTTGAAAGTTTATAATGAGAGAGAAAGTATATTTTCTCAGGTTCCTTGGAAACTAGAAAATCCTAAAGGGACTAATCTCACGGAGCTCGCGAAAGCGTTCTGGGAGAGAGTTTCTTAATCGTTGTATTGCAGTTTGGTTTTCCAGTAGATACCATCTTCTCATGTTACCATTTGGTCGGGAGGACCTATGCAGCCCACACTTCAAGGAATAGAATTATCAGTGGCAATTTTGATGGACGATTTGGGAAGCGCCAAAGAAATCGCATCTGCCTTAAGACAGCAAAATATTCTGGCCCACCATTATCAAAGCCTAGATGAATTCTGGGTCGCTTGTTCAATTCAAGTTCCAGACCTCACGATCGTCGATGTTACTAAGATGAGTCAGGGAGCGATTCAGTTTAAATCACACCCCAAAGTTTTAGATAAATCTTTAATCTATGCTTTTTACTCAAAAGACTCGACTAAGATATTACTTCAGTCAACTCTAGGTCTTCAGCCTATGGCCTATCTTCACCATGATATCTCGCTAAATGCTCAAGTGATGAGTTTAGTGACTAGAAGGGCCAGTGATATTAAAGCCGCTCAAGAAAAATCTGATTTAGAATCAAGAATAGCAAGACTACAGGCAAGATCTCAGCGTCTTATTTCGGATCGCTCAGAAGCAGAGGAGTTCAGAGCTCATTTTGATTTTATTCGCACACTCTGCGCTGAAATTGAAGAAGATTCGAATCGACAGGATTTCAATCACAGCCTTCTTGCAAAACTAGAAAAATGGGAAGCGATTGATAGCTATGGTCTTTATGAACTTAATCAAAATGGCCAAAAATTAATTTCACCAGAAATTTCTAAGAAAAAGCATCATCCGTTCCCGGCACTTTGGCTTGGGGAAGTGAATCATAATGGGATTGAGAGATTTGCCCAAGATATGGCAATCCAAGTCGCCAATGATTTATTTGAACTCGAGCCTCGCATTTTAAAAATTCACGCAGGCGCGAAGAATCCAGAGCTTTTGGTTTTCATTTCATTTAAAGAAGAAAGGATGACTCATTTCCCATGGGAAATTCTTGAGTCGATGCTGAGTTCAAGCCTAAGAAGGCTAAAGCTTTATCAGCAAATGCCTCAGTATTCATCGCAGTTTCTCCCAATGTGGGAAGCCCTCGATGATATGGATAAAATGCAACAAGCCGCAGATGCCGATTTACGCATCGTTGCTCTGAGCTTGATTCCTCTAACTGACATTGTTAAAAAACGTACGAAAAATAAGTTTTTCTGGGCTTCTTTCTTTAATGATTTTTTTCTCCAGCTCTCAGGGAGATTACAAAAGAGCACGAAGCTCTCTCTCTTTGGGCCTTGGCATGTGATGTTTTTCATCCCACGTGAGAACCTAGAGACTGAAACGGTGATGCTCCAAACATTCATTAAGCAATTCAGTTACTGGAAGTTTTTTGAAGATAACTCGGAAGTTTTATCTGAAGATATGCTACCGATCTTAAAATTAATTCCAGCCTCTTCGTCTCACTATCTAAGGATTTTCGAAAAAGAGTTTGAAGATCTTGGTATTAAAGAAGAAGGGAAACGTCTGATCATTGGTGGCCGTGGAGATACCAAGAGGCTATCTCTCTAATGAGACTCTCGAGTTTTCTTGAAGTTAATCTCGGTCTCATGGCCCAGAACTTTTCCATGATTCAAAAACTAGCACCAAAGGCCGAGATTCTTCCTATGGTGAAGGCCAATGCTTACGGCAATGGCCTTATTCCTGTTTCTAAATTCCTAGTCAATGAAATGGGTGTGAGGACTTTAGGATGCGCGAGTCTTGGGGAGGCCTTCGAACTCTTTGAGGCACTCCCTGGCCTTAGGTCTAAAATTGTTGTTTTTTCGGACACAGAACTAAGTGATAAGGAACTTCGGAGAGCCTATTTAGAATTAGATATTTTGCCAGTCCTTCATCAGGTCTCAGATCTTGAGATTGTGTTAAAAGATTCTGCTTTCTCAAAGCTCCCGCTTATCCTCAAGCTCAATACTGGGATGAATCGACTTGGACTGTCTCATAGTGATCTTGAGACCTATTTACCTTACCTAAAAAAAAGAGGCATTCATCATTTGATGACTCATTTTGCAAGATCGTCTCAACTCCTAAGGCCTCAAGATAAAACTCACAAGCAGTATGAAGAATTTATTTCGATGAAAAATTTCTTGGAAGGAAGTGGGGTTCGTATCGAATCCACATCAGTTGCGAACTCAGGTGCTATTGAGCAAGGTTTTGGAACTCAAGAAACTTATGTGCGTCCAGGACTTATGCTCTACGGACCGCCGAGCGTGGAGAACCCTGTCCTTTGGTCAGGTCATCAAGCATCTCGTTTCGTGACAAAAGTTCTTTCTACTTTTCAGGTTAAGAAGGGGACGCCTATCGGTTATGGAGTCAATGTTGCTGACAAGGATTGTTTAATAGCTGTTCTTCCGGTTGGCTATGGTGATGGACTCATCGCTTATGGATCCGGTACTCGGTTGAAAGTGAATGGTATTGATACCAAAATTTTTGGACGGATCAACATGGACATGACCTTCTTACAGTTTGGGCCTGAAGACGAAAGTAGAATTAGAGCTGGGGATCAAGTAGAACTTTGGAATCATGACAATAGAGTGATAACTGACATTGCTAATCAGAATAAAACGATCCCTTATCAACTGATGTGTGGGATCTCGAGTCGAATTCCTAGAATTTATAAAGTAAAGTAGAAGTATGAATATCAAAGCAGCTACAGAAAATTGGATCACGAATCTTGGGCAGGGTATCTTGGATATCATTGCGGGCCTTGGAGATTTTACAAATTTTACTTTAAAAACAATTTTTTGGACTTTTAAGCCACCTTTTCGATTTAAACTTCTCTTTGACCAGCTTTATTTCATGGGCAACAAATCTGTTTTTATTATTTTTCTTACATCTGTTTTCACAGGTGCAGTTTTTGCTTTTCAAATTTACCTAGGTTTTAAAGCGATCAATGCAGACTCCTTCATTGGTCCGATTGTCACCATTGCCCTTGCAAAGGAACTAGCTCCGGTTCTTTCCGGTCTTGTGGTTGCTGGAAGATGTGGGGCGGCCATGGCCGCTCAGATAGGAAGCATGAAGGTGACGGAACAAATTGATGCTCTCGAGGTTATGGGAATTAATAGTTATCAGTACCTCGCGGTCCCTCGCATTTTAGGTGCAATGTTAGCAATGCCTTTACTTTCAGGGATTTTCCTTCTGATTGGGTACTACGGTTCATGGCTCATTGGGGTAAAAGTCATCATGATTGATGAGACCCTCTACACCCAAAAGATTGGAGACTTCATGTCACTTTCTATGGTTGCTGAGGGACTAATCAAGGCGACGGTTTTTGGTTACCTAATTGGGATCATCGGAACTTACCAAGGCTTCAATGTCACAGGTGGTGCTGAAGGTGTGGGCAAAGGAACTAACATGGCCGTGGTGTGGGGAATGATCACCGTCCTTGTCGTAGATTTCTTTTTAACAAGTTTCCTGGCCAAAATCCTATGAGTAAAAATGCTGTTGAATTTCGTGGTCTCACTAAAAAGTTTGGGGATTCGACGATCCTATTTGATCTCAATTTTGGTATCCACCGTGGGAAAATTACAACGATCCTTGGTTTCTCTGGAGCAGGTAAAACAACGCTCATGAAGCACATCATGGGGCTTGTGATGCCCACCGAGGGAGATGTGATTGTTCTCGATACAGTTATTAATAAACTAGGAGAGCTGGAGTTAAGAGAGTTTCGTCGAAATTTCGGAATGGTTTTCCAGTATGCGGCCCTTTTTGATTTCTTAACTTCCTATGAGAACGTGGCCTTTCCTTTGAGAGAGTTCACTGACATGAATGAAGAAGAAATCCGTACGAAAGTAATGGGTCTTCTTGAATCTGTTGGAATTTCTCCGGAAGCCGCTAAAAGACTTCCATCTGAACTCTCTGGGGGGATGAGAAAAAGAGTCGGACTTGCTCGTGGACTTGCCCTTGATCCCCACATCATGCTTTACGATGAGCCAACTTCTGGTCTAGATCCTATCACAACACATACTGTTTATGACCTGATGAGAGATACTCACAGAAGAAATGAACACCGTGGTTTTACGTCGATCATCATTTCGCATGATATTCATGCCACACTAAAATACTCGGACTACATCGTCTTTATGGAAAAAGGCCGAGTAGTTGAGCATTTAGATGTGGAAACATTCAAAAAATCGGAAAATCCTATCATCCGAAGATTCCTTGAGTTATAGAAGGAATCGATTATCATCATATTAATAACCAATAGTTAGTGTTATCAATTTTGATGGAGTAATTTTTGAATCCACTGAAAGTAGGACTGTTAGCATTGGCGGCCATGGCCAGTGTAGTGGTCATGTCGCTTAAGATCACTCAAAACCAATCCGGTTTTGGGAGTCACGTTCAATACCAGACAATTATTGCTGACGCCTCGGGTATTTTTGAAAAAACTCCAATTAAAGTTGCCGGTATCAATGCCGGTAAAATCAGAAAAATCGAACTTGAAGGGAATAAGGCACTCATTACTTTTGAAATTCTTGAAAAGATTAAAGTCACTCCGAGTGCGAAACTAAAAATCAAAAGTGTTGGTCTACTCGGAGATAAATTTATTGATATGGATTTAGGATCTCAGCAGGGTGAGAGATTACCTGTGAACTCACTTCTCATCACCGAAGGCGGTGAGGGACTTGATAGTTTAGCGAAAGATGCTGGAGAAGTTTTAAAGGAAGTGAAAGAAATTGCTGCGACCGTAAAAGAATCGCTTCGTGATAAAGAAGGTAAAAATCTTATCAAAGAAATCGTAAGTAACATCAATGAGATGACTGCGAGCTTAAAACGAATCACAACTGGTAATGAGGATAAGATCAACAGGATTGTTGATGATATTGAAGCTGTTTCAAGCCAGCTTGCTCATGAGACAGATCGATTCCAAAAAGATTCTTTGATGGCCGATCTTTCGAAGATCGGTCCGATTTTGGATAAAGTGGATGCAGCTGTAAGTGATTTAAAAGTGATCGTTGCTGATGTTAAAGACGGTAAAGGAACTGTTGGTAAACTTTTACGAGACGACGCGGTGGTAGACCAAGTTTCACAAACTCTTTCTTCAGTTAACCGTCTTGTGAGTCGTATCAATAATATTGAAGCAGACATCGGTCTTTCGACTGGTGCGAACACGAGGACAGGTTCTGATACTCGGTTTGATCTTGATATTTATCCAGCTCCCGAAAGATTTTTCCGCCTTGGGGTCGTGACGAATGAATTTGGTCCTCAAGATGAAAGTGAATCGGATACATATACATCCACAAATGGTGGTGCAGAGACGAAGACAACGGTGAGAAAGGTTTCGAAGTCTGGTTTCAAGTTTAACTTTCAAATTGGCCGAAGAATACAGCGGTTTGGACTTCGTGCAGGTCTCATCGAATCGACTGGTGGTGTTGGTATGGACTACTTTATCCCAGATTACGGTATCAGGACTGGGTTAGAGATGTTTGATTACCAAAAAGATGCTGGACCGAATCTAAGACTTATTTCAGAAGTTAAAATTTGGAACGTGCTATTCGCGCGTTTAGCTGGTGAAGATTTAATCTCTAAAAATGGTAAACAAAGTGCTACAATATCTCTGGGACTCAGGTTCTCAGATCAAGATTTAGCGGCACTTGTGGGAATATTTGCTCGGTGATTATGGATAAAAACTGGTTGATAAGAACAAAATCGAATCACATCTTGGGGCCTATTACAAAGGATAAGGTTCTCGAGTTGTATCACAATGGCTCAATTAAGCCAGATGACGAAGTTTGTTCGGGAAATGGCTACTGGTTTTTTATTAGAGAAGACGATCTCATTGAAAGATTTTTAACAGGGTCCGACGTTCAAGGATTTAATCCTATCAGTGAAGCGAAGGACGTTTTGACTAGTACTTCGTCTGAGTCCGGAGCTCCGAAGGTGAAGGAAGATATTACGATGGTCGGGACATTGAATTTGTCTCTGCTGAATCAACCGAAATCAACGACGGAAACGGAAAGCTCATCTGGTTTGCATGTCGAATCATCAAAAAAACCTTCTACGGTCAGTTCAACTTCTCCTGAAGTGAAAAAAAAAAATAACGTAGATCAAAAACTAAACGGCTCAACTAAGAAAACAGTTAAAATTCCTAAAAATCAAAGCTTCATCAAGTACGCAGGTCTTGCTGGTTTTGTCCTTCTTTTAATTTTGGTCTACTACCGAAAAACAATTATTAGGCACCTCTTTTCTGGAGAAATGACATTCTCATTCCGTGTGATTGATACGGCCATTGCCCAGGAAGAGCCTCTTCCAGAAAAAAAAAACTTTTTAACACTGTAGTTTCTCTTGAACATGTCAATTTCAGTCCTTTAATTGGGTTGGATGGACTTATCGTTCAAAGTTCTTTAAGTATTGAAAATCTTCGTTGTGAGGATTTGATGAATGATGTTTACCAACTTGGGATTATTCTTCATCCACCTCAGTCAATCAACGAGAACTTCATGATTAAGCTCAGAGACTGCGTGGTGAAGCTCCCTGATGGGCATGCTGTAAAAAAATGGATGAAATGGATCGCAAACCCTAAAAAGGCAGATAAAAAATCTCAGGAGAAGATACATTTTTTAAGTGAAGCAGTGAACTCGCAGTTCAACTTGATTACGGACCTTAAAATTCGCTACCAGATTATTAATATACTTTTGGATATTCCAGGACACACAGTACCTGAGCAGCTCTTGAGAGCTTATCTCTATATGATTATCGGAAATGTGACACGTTCAGATAAAATCATGAAGGAAATCATAAACACGCCTCCTCGAGTGAATTGGGAGAGAGTAGGACTGAACGCAGGTATCTATCATAGATTCGCTGTTGAGCAGATAAAACAAATTCTTATGAAGCTAGAGAAGCATCCAACGGATAGAAATGTATTTAGACTTCTTGTGCTTTATTTAAATCATTATTGTAACGATGGTAATCTAAAAACAATTTTGGAGAATATAGACACTTCTGATCTTGAGCAAAAGTTAGGTCTCAAATATATTGAGTCGATTGCTCCTTCTTTTGTGCACTATTTAAATCTTCTGAAAATGAAGGATGCTGGCCGTATAGCCAAGTTAAGAGATTTCACTTATTTTCCTTTGGATCAACAGTCCTATTGGGTATGGCCTTTTTTAGACATCGATCCTTTTATCTCTGAAGCTTTAACATCTGAACTCGTTCGACTTGAAAAGCAAGACCAACTTTGGTTCATCTATATTATTAGCAACGAAAAGTTGTCTGATCTTTTTTCAAAGAAAAACGGAAAAATATTTCTTCCCCACCGAAGAATGTTTTTAAAAGACGGACTTAAAGTCCCAAATTCTTTTATGATGAGTCTTTTCAAACTCATTGAGCTGGGTGACATCAACCAGGATCTCGTTCAGCAGACAATTGGTGAACTTACTCGTGAGTGATTTTTCCCAGCCAGATTTTTATCGCTTCAACGAAGACTCCTTGAAGCTCATTCAATTTGTCCAATCCCGATTACCGAGTGCTGAATCTATTCTTGATCTCGGAGCAGGTTGTGGAATCATTGGTATTGAACTCGCAGCTAGGCTTCATGCCAAGGAGCTATGCTTACTGGAGGCACAAGCTGATTATGCTTTTCATCTACACAAAAATGTCTCTGAAAGAATTATAAAATGCAACGTCGAGGTTGTAGTGAAAACTTTTGGTGAGTGGTATCCCAAAGTTCAATACGATCTAATCGTTTCGAACCCTCCATATTTTCTACCCGGGCATGGACGGCCATCACAAAATAGTAAGAAAAATATAGCACGCTCTTTTGTTCTCGATTCATGGGATATTTTTCTAGATTTAGTGAACGTATCTCTTCTGTCAACAGGAAGAGCATTCTTGGTTTTAAGGAATGATCCGATCGTCTTAGAAAAAATAGCAAAGCACGGAAAATTCAAAACAAAGGTTCATGCTGAAAGAAATCTTATGTATGTGGAACTACTTCGATTGAATGAAAATTGAAACGAGAGTTCTTTTCAATTCATCATCTTCCACGTCTGCAAATAACCTCTCTGCTTCTGTTTTTAAAATTTTAAACCTTGGATCTTGGGGATGAAGTTTTGGTGGGGGAGTTTTTCTCTCCTCTTGAACCGCTTGCTGATTAAAAAAGCTTTCTTGTGTTTGAAAATTTAATCTTTTTATAACGGGTCTTAGGGCCGGAAATAAAACAAAAATTTTCTCTTTAATCTCTTCTGATAAAAAAGATATATTTTGAGAATAACTCCCGTGCTTTGACAGAATGATCAGTGAGTCCCCCTTGATCTTTAGGGGAGAAGTTACATTGGAGAGTTTGGGGCCTATGACGTCAGGCCACTTTTTCACAAGATCTAGAAAATCGAAGGTTTGGTAGAAGGAATGGAGATTTTCGCGCTTAAGGTCATGAGAATCGTATCGATCTAATTCCTTGTAATTTAAGCCTTTGAAGTCTATTTTTTTGAACATGATTTTTCCCGGTCACCTAGCTCTTCGCTCTGATCCATGATATACGAATAACATGTTTAAAATGATAATATTACTATTACTTTCGAGCTGCAGTGGGTATCGATTTTCGCAGCAGGAAAATCCTTTGTCTCAGTACGGGATTCAATCAGTTTCAATGCCCATGTTCTATAACTATTCTAACCTGCCTGAAGTTCATGCGGACTTTACTCGGGAAACTTATAGATTATTAACTGGATTCAGTGGGTTGAAGCTAGTTAACGGCTACGATAAAAATTCAGATGCTGTTTTAATCGGGATTCTTAAGTCACCTGAAAAGATTGCTGCGTCGACAAGAACGTCGAACTTACGAGTTGCTCAGGACAAGGCGAAAAACTCTATTGGGCCTGGACGTCAAAGTTTTTATATTCCAGGTACAACCAACATCTCGGTCTATGTTCAGGTTATCGTGATTAAGAAACCAACAGAAGAAGAGTTGGCACTTTTAAAATCAGGAATCGGCGAGCAAGTAAGATCGTCGTCACGAATAATTTTCAACGAGCTTATTCCCATTCAATCTCAGTATACTCGTGAAGTCTTAGATGATGCTGGTACACAGGTAGTTGCTACACAGAACGCAGGTGTTCAGAGAAAGGTCTTACGGAGTCTGGCCGAACAAGCTGCTATTAACGTGCGAGATATGATTCTATATGCTTTCTAAATGGCAAATCTGGGATTTTTTTAAGTCGTATAAGCGTGAAGCATTAAATTCTTACGAAGGAATTCTAGCACTCAATACGTTTGATTCGATTTGTTTAAAAATGGTTAAGGATTTCTTAGTCCGTGACCTCGATGGAAAAACTTTGCACTATAAGATGGCGTCAGAAGTCACCAAGGCCTGGATAGAAGAAGAATTTCAGACTTTAAGTTTTTTTGGAAATTTTGAATCTTTTTTCATTCATCAGGCGCAGGATTTATCAGCAGAGATGATTGATTTATTACTGAAACTTGAGATTACAGGTCGTTTTATCATTTTAAGTTTTGAAAATGAACAAACTGCTTGGAAGAAAATGGTGAAGGATGAAAAAGTCTTATCACTTATTATTGAGAATCCACCTTTCTGGGAAAACGGTAAGCTTTTGGATTTTGTTTGTGCTTATTTAAAGCTCCCTCTGAGTTATGAATCAAAGAATTGGATCTTGGATTCTCTCGAAAATAATTTAGCAACATTCTATAACTCGTGTTGTTTGATCAAGTTGAATTTTCCTGAGTCTCGAGAAGTTCAGCTGAGCGATGTGAAAGAGCTTTTGAGGTTAGAAAAACTTGACCAGTTTCAACTTGCTTCCATGTTATCACGTAAAAAGTATAATCAGTTTTACGAGAAGCTTGTGTCTCTTGAAGGTGATTTTGAGAAAATGCGTGGTTTCTTCATGTTTATGCAGTCTCATCTAATTAAGCTTGCGGACACTTCGTATCTAATGCAGAAAGCTCGCCTTACTCAGTATGATAAAGACCTTCAGAGTTCTGCTAAACTTTGGAAGACCTCAGAACTGATGAGTTTGGTTGAAACCTTTAATCGTTGGGAAGTCCTTTGCAAAAAAAAGGATAATTTTCTTTGGCATGAGATTAAAGAGGCCCAGATGAAATCTTTCCAAATTTCAATTAATTGATTTTACTAGAGTTCAATCCACAATACATTCTTAAATTTCCGTCCTTCGAGTTATGGGTCGATTTCTATTTTCTTTGAGTCTAAATAAAAAAAACGTGTAAAAATTTTAAACAGGCGTCTGTCATATTCGAATCAAATATGAAATTTAGATGTAATTTAGTCTATTCTTGTCATCATGAAACATCTTACGAGTGCCATTACGTTATTTTTTTTAGTCTCTCTAAATTACGCTTTCTGCGACTGTAGGCCAAACTCCATTCTAGATCTTAGAGTTCAAAATTCAAAAATATTTGCAAAGCTGCCCATCAAAAATCAGAAGGAATACGGAGTATGCTATGCTTATTCGGCCGCAACCCTGATTGAGTATTTTAAGCTAAAAAAGAATGACAAGCGTCTGGAGCTCATCTCTCCTGTGGAAGCAGCTATTTTTACCAGTGAAGAAGTGGGCGATGAAGATGAAGAGGGAGGAGATGTTTGTAGTGTTGTGAAAGCGCTTTCCCAAAGAGGAACTGCTTGTCCTGAGACAAGTCCTAGTGAAGAGAGTAGATACAAAGATTTGAGCTTGTACTTTCATCGAGAACTCGTTAAAAAAGTTTTTCTTCCGTATGCACTTAAAGAAGAAGTTTTTAAACCTGTCCCAGTTGCGAAATTCAATAGTCGGGCCAGTTTAGCTTTGGGACAAAAAAGATTTCTAGCTCGGTTTGATAATTTCTATAAAGATTTACATTCGGAAATGCTTCATCGTGGTTTTTCATCTCATGATATCCCAGATGATAAAGACATATTTATTTTTTCACAAAAATGGCACATTAAAAACAGGTATACGGTTTTACGAGAAATGTTTATTCAGCTCCTGATCGCTAAGACTTGTTTATCTCATAGTGTTTCAGTACCGAGGCTTAGCTGTGAACATAAAACGCGTAAAGGCGGGGTGCTCGACTATGAAATTGATCTCCATCTAGAAAATAGAAAAGAGCCTTTAGGGATTACATTTTGTAGCACTGTTTTAAATAATAAAAATGCCGAAGCTGTAAATAGGTCTGGAGGTGTTTCTGATATACAGTCCTGTGGGGCACACGCAGCAGTGATAATTGGGAAAAGAGGTACCGCGGACGGTAAATGTGAGTACCTAATTAGGAATAGCTGGGGTAAATCCTACAGCTATTCCTGGAAAACTTCTAATGGAGACATTTGGATTGATGGCAAGGCACTTATGAAAAATCTCCTTGGAATCCAAATAGTCACTCTTGATTAGGCTACGTTAAGCTGAATAGTTTGCTCTTGTTTGATGACCCTTAGATGAGGCTTCTCACTGTTAAAACTCATGACTTTGTTGCTCTCAATCGCATCACAGAGTTGGACAACTAGAGTAATAAGTTTCCTTGACGATTCTGAATTTTTCTTCAAATTTACTTGATGAAAATAATCTTCAAGCTTATGAGCAGTGGCATTAAGCTGATCTAAGAATTTGTCGTAATCATGCTGGTTATCAGCTGTGCACAGCCCGCGTCTCGCTTCGTTCATTTCCGAAGCGTAGTTCTTCAGATGAATGTATTTTTCAACCGTGTTCTCTTCATTTGCTTTGAGAGACTGAAGACTCGCTTCGAGTCTTTTCAACCACTCGTAGTAGTTAAAGCTATTAGGCTCGATCTCAGGCTTTTGATTGGCCTTCTTTTGGGCCAGTTTCGTCTTGATCGTAAAGAATAATAAAGTGATGAGAAGGCCAGCGAGAAAAGTTCCTCCTCCTAATAGGGCAAGCTGAGAGTAGTATTTTTCTCTAAATACAGAAGGATCTTCAGGCGGTGGTGGAGTTATTAATGCATTCAGGTGGATCACAGATTGATTAAGAGTTGCCAGCTCTGTGGTCATTTTATCAATCACTGGATCTAAAATTTTCACACTAACATTTGTTTTAATTGATGATTCTTTGAGCATCACTTTAGCGATTTCCACAACTTTCTCTATCCGAGCATTGAGTCTTCCTGATTTGATCAAGGATCTTGCAGACTGATAAAGAAGTTGATCGCGCTCATCGAAAAATTTTTGAACATCTGCTTGAAGCGCAAGCCATTCTTCTGTTTGTGAGAGATGACCCATCTCTTGGACATTTTTTTGTAGGACTTCCCAGGATCTTTTAAGTTTTATGGTGAGATAGCTGGGGCTTAACTCTGGCGGAGTTTCTTTTCCTGCTGGACCGTATGGATCATGGGCCACGGCGAACATAAGTTCAGTTTGAAAATCTTCGATTTCTTTCCACTGTATTTTGGCGGAGGCAATTAAAACTCGGCTTTCTTTGAGTTGGTTCTCTATCTGAACAAGTTTTTTTGAAATATTTGTAATGACATCTTCCTGAAAAGTCTTATCGAGTTTGGCATGAGTTGGGCTGTCAGTTATTATGCACATTGTGATTAATAATATTTTGAAAAATTTCATGCTTACCTCACGAGCAAAAGACCTTATGAATCTTAGTTCTTTTTTTGATGGAGAAAAAGCAGTAGAAAAATATGCTCCTCCGAGGAGAAACTATTAACATCTTAGAATTTTGTGAATGAGATACAATTTTTGTTTTTTTGTGTGAGTTAAGATACTGATAATTGTTTGTCTTATTTTTTTTCTTTTTTTTTTCAAAAAAATCTTGCTCTTGATTTATCTCAACAACTACTGAAATTCTGTTTACGTAAACGCTGTTTTAAAGTGACTTAGGTGTCAAAGAACTAAACAAATTACAGTCTTTCTGTGAAATGACGAAAAGGATTTAGTTTAATCTAAAGTTTTTGGACTTCGATTAACTAATACAAAATGAGGTAGACGTGAAAATGAAAAAAAATTTGGCGGGGGTTTTTGCCCTCATGCTTATGGCAACGGGATGTGTGGGTACGGGTTTGAATGAGTCCAGCAAGACTTCATCATCCAACGTCTCGGCTCAGTATCAGTTTACTGGACTAAGCCAGGCAAGTGTTTCGAATACCTCCAGTAGTGATCTGCCTACTGTTGGTCACTGGACTGGTGCTAAAGGAGAAATTATTTCTCTTAAAGCCGTCATTACTGTTGTGCAGGGAGATGGAAACATCTTGATTCCTCGCGGAGATAACTTTATCAGTAGTTCTCTCGTAACGCTAAATCCTCGTTATGATTTTCTGAAAAGTTTAACAGGAAGAAGTATTACTGGAAATGGTGGACTTGAGCAGCCGGATGTTTCTCTCGTGAATGTTCCACAAGACTATTCACTTAAGTGGGTTGTCGACACTCAGTACCTCGTTCTTGGATATGCAATCGTCAGAAATGGCACAGGTGCCTCTTTCCCATTATATAATAGTAGGGAAGAAGCACAGGCAGTGATCGATTCCTTGAGGGCCTCGCGAGGCTCATCAAAAGTTAGTGGTGCTAAAACTTCTAAGTTCCAAGGTCTCAGCCTTCAAGGTGCCAAGACTGATAATGCCGATATTCCGACTATCGGATACTGGACTGCCGGAGATCAAACGATTCCCTTAAAACTTGTGTTAACAATTGTTCAGGGTGATGGAGATATCGTTTTTCCACGTGGAGATAATTTCCTCCACAGTAGCATGGTTTCTCTTAGATCAGAGTACCAATTACTTAAAGAGCTCACTGGGCGAGCAATCACCGGAACTGGTGGTCTAGAGCAGCCTGATCTCTCCTTAGTGAATGTCCCACCTGGATACTCTGTGAGATGGATTGTGGATGAGAACTACCTTGTGCTTGGTTATGGTCTCGCAAGAAATGGTGCCACTCTAAGTATCGTTACATATAATTCCAGAGAAGATGCCCAAAGAAGAATTGATGAGTTAAAGGCCGGCGGCGGAAACAATGGCGGAAATAATGGTGGCAATAACGGAGGTACGACTGGTACAACGACTAGTGGTAACAACGGAAGTGCTACAAAAGAACTTAGCTACTCGGGTGCAAACGGAGAGGTTAACTACAAGTACTATTTTCATAGCAATGGTCAATCAACTCCTGTAAAGCCAAAGACTTGTGAGAATGGCTACGTTACTGTCCAAATTCCAAGCCACGCAGTAATTGCAGCAAATAATCCAATACCTGATGCACGTCCACAAATTGAATTTTCAATATATGATTCAGCGGGGAACGAAGTTGTTTATTTAAAAGATACAGTAAGTGGTTATCATCCTGCATTTTATGGGAATCAAAATTTGTCCCAGAGTACGAAAGACACATTTAATAATTGGGTAAGTAAATTTAGCTCATTTGGACCATTTAACTCAGCTGTAGATCGAGGAAATAACCACAATGGCGATTTATTTGAATTTCATCTTAAGGAAGGGGTCTATAGATGGGTTTATAAGAATATAGGGAATACACCGAATAATTTAAGAGCTGGATTTGTACGAGTGGGGGATGACTTTTATGAAACAGTTACTCCCGGGAATACCGTGACAAAAGAGCTACATATCTTTAAATATAGAGGTAAGCCTGGAGAAGAAGAGTATGATACTTATAAATTGAATACGAACTATTACTAGAAATTATATCACTCATAAGGGTCTCTTCTAAGTGAAGAGACCCTTATGGGACCTTTCTTTACAAAATATCGATAACTTAGATCTCTCTAGTGAATAAAATCTACTCGAATTTAAGAAATTTTCAGTTTTGTATCCTGCTCTTTGCTAATAATTAGTTAAATCAATTATTAGGAGCCTTCATGAGGGCATGGATATTGACCATTTCTTGTTTACTCTTTTCTCTGTCTTTATTTGCCCAAGAGCAGATGAGTCTTAGATTGAATGAGCAAGGGATTTTAAAAATCCTAAAAATGGCGATCAAGTACAATACTGCAACGAAAGAATCACGCACTCTTGTGATTCCACAAGATATTTATAAGTTCACGATCCCTAAAGAGAAGCTCCTTTCAAACCCGATTGTCCCGACCGTGAATGAAATTAGTGATCTCAATTTGAATCAAGACCTTGATTTTTATTTCACGAACACGCCAGTGAAACTCATCGGCGATATCAACTCAAAGAGCCTTAAAGCAACGTTACTTAATTCAAATAAGGATGGATTTGATCTTCGTTTATCTTTAGCGCTTCCGAGTGTCGAAGTCTCAGGAGATAGACTCTCACTTTGTGAAAGCAGAAGTACTAATGCTAAGACTTGTGGTCCAGGTCTTAGGGCCAATTTATTGGGTGTGAAGGTTAAAACTTTTGGAAATCCAATTCTCTTGACGGCGGTTTTAAGATTAAGGACAAGTGGGAAATTTGCTCATGTGAGTATTCGTTCCGTGAGTTCGAATCTTGAAGGCCCAAATTCACCAAGCCTAGATATTAATTTTAACTCTGTAGAAATCCCTCGAATAGCTGTCGTGATTGATGGGCAGGAAGCTGAACTCGACACATCGAGACTGAAGAGTGAGATCCTGAAGCGTAAGTCGTTTCTTGCAGGAAAACTTTTAGAGTTTGCGGCGGATTTTATTACTAGCGACGTCGCTGAAATGATCAATCGTTATTTGTCGACTAAGGCGATTGCTACCTCTTATAGGATTCTGAACAAGGAAGGCCATGTCCCTTACGATGAATTTCTCAATTCCTTACCTCCAGATTTTGGGGAAGAAGACGATACCTTTGATATTCCAGAAGAGCCTTCAGATCTTTCTGCTGATACAAATCCATTTGATGAGATGATGAAGCAGATCGCTGCGCTTCTTAATAAAACAAAACTAAACATTTCTCTGGGAAAAATTACAACCCCAAAAAATAAGGACATCGAACTCTCAGGCCTTGTCGACTTGGTTTTAAATAACCAACGAATTAGCGTGAAGAATACTTTAGGAAATACCCGCAGACCCTTACCTGAACTTGATATGAGTAAGTACAGAAACAATGATGTAACTCTTGCCATCTCTGAGCCACTTATTAACGGGGCCCTCGATTTACTGAATTCGACAAAACTTTTTCAGAATATTTTTGAAAGTGTTTCACCAGTAAAAGGTTTTTCAATTAAAACGGTTAAAGTTCATTTTTCTCAGAAGAAGTCTATTGTGGCGGTGGTGAACGCTCAAGTCGACCTCAAGCAGTTGACATCAAAAACAATTAAGGAATGGTTTAAGAATACCATTGCTGCTTGGCTTGAAAGAAATAACAATAATGCTGTTATCTATTTTCCGATTGAAATCTCAATTATTCCTCACTTCATTAAGAATGCCAAAGGCGGAGTTGATCTAAAGCTTGAAGTCTTATCACCATTTGATCAGATCAATTTAACGAATACTTTTGGATATCCGACGAATGTTCCTAAGATGAAAGAGTCAGTTAAAGAAGGAGTCATGGAAGAATTGAAGGAATCAATTTCACCGTACACCAATAAGACCTATAACATCGATGTGACAAAATTTTTGAATAAGTCTGGGGTTGTTTTTTTACCGAAAGAGTTATCTATTGAGCAGGCCGCTTATTTGATGCTTAGCCTAGACATCGTAGATATTAAGTTCACAGCAAGAAAACCTGGCCTAAACTAGTTTTAGTTCAGGCCGATATAGTCTTGAGGATTTTTAGCAAATTGTTTAGCAGCACTAATCATTTCTCGTAAAGAGATACCAGCAACGTAGTTTCCAAAAATTGCGAATTGATTTTCAGTACTCGCAAGCTGATGGAGCTTCTTCACTGCGAGGTAGCGTTGTAAATCATAGACCGGGAGGGCCTTCTCCCAGTAAGTATTCTCAATAAAATCGATGTCACCAGGATCAAACTCATTCGATAGACTTTTTATATCTGCGTGGATCTCTTCATTGGAGCATTTTTTACGCGCAATAAAAGTGTAAGAATAGATATTCTCGTTATTGGCCGGAAAGACTGCCTTATTGTTAATCACACCAATAGAGTTGAATCCGTTTTCTAGCGGAATTAAGACTCCAAATGATCTTTGGAGGGACTTAATCTCTCTCTTTAAAAAGACCGTAACGCTTGTGAGTTCCTGGTATTTAATCCGCAGAAGCTCAGCACTGATTTCAGGTTTTATCTCTTTGATAAGTTCAGAAGCGTTAAAGGCATCAGTACAAATAATGGTGTTACCTTTTATTTTAAACGATTCTTTGTGGTTGAGCTTAATATCATGCTTAAGAACATCTGCTAGTCTGTTCACCAGAGTTTGCATGCCACCTTCAAAACTCACGGAGCCTGATATTTCTAGCTTTGGTTTAGCTTTTTGATTCTTCACTACAGTTTTAATAAAGTCCCAGTAAGATTCGAACTGTGCCACGTTCGCCATTTCACTAAAAACTGATTTGAAATGCAGATGGCCTGCAGGGGCGGCATAGATCCCACCTAAAATAGGTGAGATAAACTTGTTTATACTGTCCATCCCTGTGAGAGGCTTAAAAAAATCCGCGACCGTAAGGCCATCAGAAATAAGTGGTGGTTTTACGTGACCGTGCAAAAGGAGCTTCGAAAGTACGCTTAATTGAACTGCTCTTCTTGGTTTTCCATTAATCATCAAAAGACGACGTAACTTTTTGCTCGCAGGTAAAGGCTCGAGCTTCAATTCTTTTAAGAGGTCCATTCCATCGGCATTCATATAAAGAGCATTCGGCCCTTTTTCGATGAGTCCCTGCGGAGTCTTGGCCGTTTGAATTTTACCGCCGATTCGATTTGATTTTTCAAGGATCGTGATTTTATAGCCTTGATCTTTAAGGTAATAGCCAAGAACGAGGCCAGAAAACCCCGCACCCCAAATAGTGACGTTTTTATCAGTAGGATTAATTTTCCCTATGATTCTTTTCATAGACTAATTATTTTTTAAGTATTCTTGAAGCTCACCAGATTGGTACATCTCAGTAATGATATCGTTTCCTCCGAGGAGTTTACCGTTCACGTAGAGCTGTGGATATGTTGGCCAGTTCGAGTATTCTTTTAGGCCTTGACGGATATCTTGATCGTTAAGAATGTTAAATGTTTTATAGCCCACACCAAGGTGTTTTAAGATCGCCACAGAGTTCGCAGAAAATCCACACTGAGGCATATCTGAGTTGCCTTTCATGAACAAAACAACCTTAGAACTTTTTAAAAGCGTCTCAATTTGTGTTTTCAAATCTTGTGACTTATCTGTCACTTGGATTTCCGAAATATCGTTATTTAAAATGTTAAATGACATAATTACCTCTTCGTCGCTTGGTATTTTTCTTTCGTAAAAGTTTGAAGTTTTACGGCATGAATTCTTTGTTTTAACTCTTCTTTTAATAGTGTCATAAGTAGCTGGTGTTGTTCAAATAGCATTTTACCCTTGAATCCGTCGCTGACAACAGTAATCGCAAGATGATCTCTTGTACCAGTCATATCTTCAACCCAAACTTCTGCGTCTGGCAGACCAGTTTTAATAATATCTTCTACAAATTTAAAATCACTCATTAAACTTCCTTAGGCAGTACCGCCCAAAAACTTGTTATAAATGTAAGAATTCTCATCACAAATGTCGTATACCCTAAGCGTTTATGCTTCGCTCTCAGCTCCGTATTTCCCGCTAAAACTTTGCGACCTGATTGAATCATTAGGCCATAGAGAATGACGGTGGTGACGGCAATAGAGACATGAATGTTGAGCATCATTGTGTTTGTGATGGCTTTTGAAGCCTTCAAAATGGCCGATCGAGATAGCTCTATTTGGAGAATCAGGAGAACATCCCAAATCATCGCCACGCTCATGATCTTTACATGTAAGTTTCGTTTACGATGATTGAGTATTCCTAAGATCATAATTAGCACGATGATCAAAGACTGCAATTGCATCAACCAAGCTTCCATGTTTCCTCGATGAAAAAATAATTTAATGCAAGCTAGCATAATTGACGAAAGTCTGACTAATAATTTATGTTAGAGAACTTGAATGTCACTTTGCGCAAAGGATTAAAATGGGACTCAGCTCCTGGGCCGTCATAGATATTGAAACGACTGGTATAAATCCTTCAACTGATGAAATTATCGATCTAGGGTTTTTGCAATTTGAGGGCACGAAATTGGTTCGTAGTTACAGTTCTCTTGTGCGACCTGAAAATCCTGTCTCCTCATTCATTACAAAACTGACAGGAATTACAAACGATCATCTCAAAAAAGCTCCATTGTGGTCTCAAGTTGAACCTGAGCTTTTAAGTTTAGAGTCCCATGAACTTCTCGCCCATAATGCAAAATTTGAAGAAAGTTTTTTAAAGCGCTATTTTGATAAAATCCCGCAAGTTGCTGGGCGTGAGAGTTATCACGATTCTCTTTATTACTTGGCCTTACTTTTTCCCGAAGCCCCCGCGCTAAATTTAGAGTCTTTCATCAATCAATTAGGCATTGCGGAAAAAGAAGAGCACCGAGGGCTTGCCGATTCTCGAGACCTTTTGAAGACTCTGCTGCTTTCTACCTACCTGACATACCAGGATCTCGAATTCAGAATGAAACTCACGGAAGTTTTCATGGAGTTTCCATCTGATTTTTTTTATAAAAACTTTTTTTTACTCTCGATGGATGAGTTAAAGGAAATTGCTGCTGAAATTGATTACCCACTGACCGAAGCGGCCAAGATATACACTTCTTTAAATAAAACAACTCCTGTGACTGTCGATAGGTTTGATCGGTTTAAGAAAGAATTCTCTGGCCAGAATATTCAAAATATTTTGCGCGCTGAAACTGAGATTAATGAAGTTCTCCCATACTACAAATATCGGCTTGCCCAGGAACAGCTTTCTGTGCGTGTTGGGCAAGCGTTTAAAAATAGCATTCATGCACTTATTCAGGCCCCGACGGGAACTGGTAAAACCATGGGCTATCTTTTGCCTTCCTTCCTTTTTTCCATGAATTTCAATGAGACTTGTCTCGTGGCCACTGGAACAAAAACACTTCAGGATCAGGCCCTCGCTAAGGATGTGCCTCAGATGAAGAGGCTCTTGAACCTAGGTGAAGAAACAAAAGTTGTAAAACTCATAGGTTCAAGCAATCACTTGTGCGAGCTCTTGTTTCGAGAAGAAGAGGCGGAGAAATCTTTCATCACACCCTTTGGCGAAATTTTCACGAAAGCTTATTTTGAAATGCTCTTTTTTTATAATTCTCGGGTCTCCTATGAGAAAAAACTCACTCGAGAGCAGATTCCGTACGTTCTTAAAAAGATGACTCCGGAACTTGTTGAAAAAGAAACAGCACTGGCAGTGGATTACCGCGCGTGCGCAGGCCAGAATTGTCCGTTAGTGAATCAGTGCTCATACGTGCAAGGTCTTCGTGAAGCAAAAGAAGCTAAGGTTATTATCGGTAATCATGCTTTGATGCTGAACTGGCCAAGAAGCTTACCTCGTCCACAGTTTATTGTAGTGGATGAGGCCCATCGTCTTGAGCACGAAGCGACGAAGGCCTATTCAATTGAAGTACAACACCGAAGTATTGAGTCACTCTTAAAGAATTTACCTCAAGGAATGGGCGCCCTAATTTATCTTCTTTCTTCCATGGAAGAAGGATTTCAAGTTGATAATACCGTGATGACTATCCGTGAGCAAACTCAGTTCAATTTGAAAATGCTCAGAGATCACTTTGATAGTTTACCAGGTGTGGTTGAAGCCTTTTTTAAAAAATTGCCAAACTACAGCCCCGCTTATTCAAATGAGCTTCCATTTCCCAAAAAAGCTGAAATAAAAGATCCACTCGCTGCGGCCATTTTAAATCATGTCGAATCCATGCATTTTATTTTTGAGACTCTTTACAACCTGTACATGCCGTTCATGTCTCGCTGGGAGAATAAGGATTTCAAAAATGAGCCCCAAAAGCTGAAGGCCTGGGCAGTTTTTGAAACAAACTTCGGATCTCTTGAAAAATTAGTGGCGAGCTTTAAGCACTACTTGGACAACCCAGCAGATTGGTCCACGATCCTTAAGTATGCTGAGACGGAAGGTTATAGCGTTGAGTCTTCTCCAATTGACGTTGGAAAGAAAATTCATGACGAACTTTTGATGACGAGTTCATCTGTGGTTTTCACTTCAGCGACTCTTGGAAATGCAAGTGGAGACTCCGGAGTGCAAGGTGTTGAGTGGATGACGGGCTATACTTATTTGCAGCCGGACAAACGCTTTAAGTCTGGGCTCTACTTAGACGCCGTCTACGACTACAAGAATAATTCTAAAGTGTACTTGTGTCCTGATACCCGAAACATTTCTGATCCGCTTTTCGTTCAGGATCTTTTGAAAGAAGTGAACCCACTCATCACGAAACTTGGTGGGAAAACACTCCTTTTGTTTTCGTCGCGCCTTCGGTTTGAGATGGCAACAGACATTATTCTGCGCGAATTCGAGGGAAGGATTCCGGTCTTCGTGCAAGGTCTTGGGAAAAATGTTGTTGAGGATTTTAAAAAAGAATCAGGTGCCATTTTGATTGGAATGGAGAGCTTCGGTGAAGGGATAGATATCCCAGGTGAAAAGTTATCTTTTATTGTCGTAGATAAAATCCCCGATGTGAGACAGGACCTCGTGATACAGAAGCGAAGAGACTTCTTTGAATTTAAATTCGGAAACGAATTTAATGATTACTTCCTGGCCCATCGGACGCGCTCACTTCACCAAAAATTTGGTCGTCTCTTGCGTTCAGAAAAAGATCACGGCGCAATTCTACTGGTGGATAATAGAGTCAAGAAATGGAAAGGCGGAACTCTGCGGACCTTTTCGAAGTTGATGGAGCCCTACGAGATCATCTCTCTGCCTCTAAAGGATGCGTGTTCTGGGATCGCTGAATATTTTAAGGTTTAATCGTCGTGCTAAATAGCGTGCTTTTTTAATTTTTTGATAATGATTTTTTGATTTCCGTGGCTCATTTGATAGGGAAGTGAGTAGTGCTTACTTAAAAATAAATCAACAGGCTGCTCGGCGTAGCTATTCATAGAGTCAAATTCATAGAGGCATAATTGGTTTGCTGGAAGAGTGGCCCCATCCAATTTGAAATCTGAAGCTTCTCGGAACTTGTATTCCGCGTAGACTATTTTTTCTGTGGGAGGGGCAGTATAAGTCCATTCATTATCGGTACTGATAAAATTGATGGGTGTTCTTCCGGTCGCGTCGAACTTTTTTGACAGAGTAAAAAAGGCGGACGTACTAACTGCCGGAGCTGCAATATAGTGCTTAGTGCTAATACTTCTTGTGAACTCTTGAGTCATTTCTGAATTTTGAAAAGTGTAGTAAAGCTGCTGATCCGCTGAGTCGACTCGGTAGAGTTCTTGGGAATACATGTTCCCAATTGAGCGCTCAATTTTCACTTGAAGTGGATGAAAATGGTTATCCATTTCATAGTTTATGAGGATTTTTAAAAGCTCTCCTGATTCAACTCGAGAGAGAACTTCTGCCTTAACACTAAAGCTTTGATTTTCTGCACTTTGGAAAAACTTAAAGTTCTCTTCAGAAAAGCTAGAGTCTTTCTCGTAATACAGGTAGGACCCTTCAAGGACTAAATCAGAAAATTGCGACATAAAATAACGTTAAAGGATCAGGGAACAGCTTGCAAGCTTAGAGTTTTAAAGACTTGGTGCGTTAATTGTTTTGTCGCCTAGACTTTGAAAAAACTGTTTGCCCGTTCAAACACTTGAAATATCAGTTTTGTTTCATTGAGTTTATCTTTCACGGATGGTATTTTTTAGGCATTCATTTTCCACAGGGTGCATATGATTCTTCCAATTGAAGGTTCTCTGGATTATTTGTCGATTCTTATCCTCATCATTATCGCGCTTATTATCGCGGTAGCTGTTATTGGGATAAACAAATTATTAGGAACAGTTCCAAAAGAGATTACAAAGAAAAAATACGACACTTACGAGTGTGGTGTTGAGTACGAAGGTAATGCTCACCAACAGTTCTCGGTTCGTTATTACCTCGTTGGTATTATCTTCCTACTCTTTGATGTGGAAGTTGTATTCATGTACCCATGGACGCTTGTTTATCAAACTTATATAAAATCTGGCCCACTCATCCTATTAGAGATGGGACTCTTTTTTACGCTGCTTTTAGGTGGGTATTTATACTTACGTTTAAGAGGCGCATTGAGCTGGGACTAGGGAGATTATTATGTCTAAAGACGGAAGTTCATTTTTTTATCCAACACTCCTTTCTGAAGCCGCTAAATGGGCCCAGAAAAATTCACTCTGGCCGATGCCATTTGGTACCTCTTGTTGTGGTATCGAAATGATGTCGACGCTGTCGAGCACCTACGATCTTTCGAGATTTGGTGCAGAGGTTGTGCGATTTTCTCCAAGACAAGCAGACATGCTTATTGTCGCCGGAACAATTACAACTAAGATGGCGCCAGTTCTTCGTACGATCTATGACCAAATGCTTGAGCCTAAGTGGGTTATTGCTATGGGAGCTTGTTCATCATCAGGTGGAATTTTTGATACGTATTCAGTTCTTCAAGGAATTGATGAAATCATGCCAGTTGATGTTTATGTTCCAGGTTGTCCACCGATTCCAGAAGGACTTATTCACGCGATTCTTCACCTTCAAACTAAAATTGAAACAGGAATGGACAGAAAGCCTGCTGAGCGTCCGTCATACGACGATGCGATGAATGCGATGACTTACCGTAAAGGTGTTGGGTATGACATTAAAGCAAACTTTGTGGTGACACCTGATTATGTGAAAGAGCAGCAAGAGCTTAGAACAAAATTAGAACAGGATGTGAAATAATGAGAACGAATTCTGTTTCTCCTGGGGCAGCTTATCTTGTTAAACAAGATAAGCTCAACAAACGATTAAGTGAAAAGTACGGCCCTGAACGTAAGATTGAATTTGATAAATTAAATGAGCCAGTTATTTGGGCGAAATCTCCAGAAGACGCGAAAATGCTTTTTCGTTCGTTTATGCTGGATGAAGCTTTTAAAATGGATTTCCTCTCTGATGTAACGGCTTACGATAATAAAGATCATGAAGATGGCCCGAAACGCTTCGTTGTTGTGTACCAACAGTACTCAACCGAACTCCACGTCCGTGTTCGTATTAAGCTTGCTCTTGATGAGAATGAGCAACCGCTCACGATGACAGACATCTTTGCTGGTGCGAACTGGCTTGAAAGAGAAGTCTACGACATGTTTGGGATTAGCTTCAAAGGTCACCCAAATATGCGAAGAATTTTGATGGATGAGCGTTTTTCTGGTCACCCGCTTCGTAAAGAATATCCAATTAAACAAAGAGAACCATTCAAAGATAACATTGCTTTCCATTTAGGTGCGAGCCCTAAAGAGATTGATACTCATGTTACTGAAGGGGAGAAATAATTATGGCGGCAAAAGTCCAAGACCCACATCAGCTTAATGATTTTTATAACCCGAACGTTCTGATCAATTTAGGTCCTTCTCACCCAGCGATGCACGGTACTCTTCGAGTGATGTGTCGAGTGAACGGAGAGACAATTGAAGACGCAAACTGTGAAATTGGGTATCTCCACCGCGCTATTGAAAAATTAGGTGAAGAGAAAACTTATCACCAGTGGATGGTTTATACTGACCGCTTAAATTACTGTTCTGCTCTTAACAACAACATCGCTTACGCCATGTCGGTTGAAAATCTTTTAAATATTTCGGTCACTGAGCGTTGTATGTGGATCCGTGTGATCTGTATGGAGCTTGCTCGTATTATTGACCATATTATTTGTGTGGCGATTAACGCTCTCGATTTAGGGGCCATGACAGTGTTCTGGCTTCTTTATCACTGGCGTGAAGAAGCTTACACCATGATTGAATCAATGTGTGGAATGCGTCTCACAACAACTTATGCTCGTATCGGTGGGATGAGTTACGATCTTCCAGATAATTTCACAGAAAGACTCTGGAAATTTTGTGAAGAGTTCCCGAAAGCTCTTGATGAAGTGGAAGGTCTTTTGACTTCAAATAGAATCTGGATTGATAGAACGAAAGGTGTTGGAGTTATTAATAAAGAGGACGCTCTTAAATACTCTATTACGGGTCCTTGTTTGAGAGCGGCCGGTGTTGATCACGATCTTCGTCGTGATAGGCCATACTACGTTTACCCGGAACTTGATTTTGATGTGGTCGTTGGTTCAAACGGTGATGTTTACGACAGGTACCTTGTCCGTTTAGAAGAAATGAGACAATCCACTCGTATTCTCCAGCAGTGTAATAAGAAGATACCAAACGGACCTCTTTGGGTTCCTGATAAGCGCGTGAACATTCCTGAAAAACTCGAAGTTTATACGAAAATGGAAGTTCTTATCCATCACTTCAAAATCTTCATGGAAGGAATTGATGTGCCAAAAGGCGAGGCTTTCACCTGTGTGGAAGGTCCAAATGGTGAGCTTGGTTTCTATGTCGTGAGCCGTGGTGGACCTAAAGCATGGAGAATGAGAGTGAAGTCTCCGTCCTTTATGTTGTTCCAGGCTTTCGAGCAATCGGTGAAGGGTGGAAAAATCCCTGATGCTGTTGCCCACTTAGGAAGCGTTAATATTATTGCCGGCGAACTTGATCGCTAGGAGTAGAAATATGTTATCAGAACAAATTAAAAAAACGATAAATGGAATCCGTCATCAGTTCCCGACTGAGCAAGCACTTCTTCTTCCTCTTCTTTCTGAAATTCAAGAAGAGCAAGGATGGGTGTCACTAGAGTCGATGAAGTCCGCCGGAGAGTTTTTAAATCTCCCGGTTTCAAAAGTTAGGGAAGTTGCAAGTTTTTATACGATGTATAAGCTTGAACCGCAGGGGAAAGTGGATGTGCAAATTTGTACAAACATTTCTTGCTGGCTAAATGGTTCTGACAAGCTTGTTGAGTGCGCAGAGAAAAAACTCGGCATTCATAGCGGTGAGACCACTGCTGACAAGAAATTCACCCTTTCACAGGTAGAGTGTCTTGCTTCTTGTGGCACAGCACCCGTTGTTCAAATGAACCAGGATTATTACGAAAATATTGACGCTCCCAAATTATTAGAACTTCTTGAACAAGCTTCAAAAGATCTTGATGCTGGAAAGGAAGTTGGTAAAAGCACTCAACGCCCAGGAGTTTGGCCATGATGTATAACAACGAACACTTTGAGCTCGTTATTACGAAATTTGTGACTGAGCCAAACTGTGAAACACTAGATTTTTATATCGCTAAAGAGAATGGTTACAAAGCGCTTGAAAAAGCTCTTAAAATGAAGCCGGCCGAAGTGATCGACGAAGTCAAAAAATCAAACCTTCGTGGTCGTGGAGGGGCAGGATTTCCAACGGGAATGAAGTGGTCTTTCATGCCAGCAAATCCTGTGGACGCTAACGGAAATCCGAAGCCTAAATACTTAGTTTGTAATGCTGATGAAGGTGAGCCAGGAACATTTAAAGATCGTCTCATCATGACAAAAACTCCCCACAAAATGATCGAGGGGATGATCATCGGTGGTCACGCCATTGGTTCCAATAAAGGATTTGTCTATATCCGTGGAGAATTCCATAAAGAAATCCGTCTTATGCAGAAAGCGATTGATGATGCCTATGCAAAAGGTTTTCTTGGAAAAAACATCTTAGGTTCAGGATTTGATTTTGATCTAGTTATCTATAAAGGTGCTGGTGCCTATATTTGTGGAGAAGAAACGGCTCTTTTAAATTCACTTGAAGGTAAACGTGGAGAGCCTAGACTTAAGCCTCCATTTCCAGCTCAAGTTGGTGCCTACGGTATGCCATCTTGTGTGAATAACGTAGAAACTTTCGCGGCCGTCCCTTATATCATGATCAACGGTTTTGAAAAATACGCGAAGATGGGAACTGAACGCGCCGGTGGAACTCGTCTCATCGGAGTTTCAGGGCACGTGAATAAACCAGGTGTTTATGAACTTCCAATGAACCTCTCAATCAATGATGTGATTGAACTCGCTGGCGGTGTGAAGAACGGTAAAAAACTCAAGGCCGTGATCCCTGGTGGAGCTTCTGCTCCGATGCTTACGGCAGCAGAGTGTGACGTTAAACTTGATTACGAATCCCTTGCGAAGGCCGGAACCATGGCCGGGTCAGGTGGTGTCATCGTTATGGATGAAACAGTTAATATCGTTGAAGCAACTTATACGCTTTTAAAATTTTACGAACACGAATCGTGTGGTCAATGTTCTCAGTGCCGTGAAGGCTCGCACTGGTTAGCTCGTATGTTTAAACGAATTCTTGATGGTGGTGGTACTCAGGATGATCTTGATTACATCGCAAAAATTTGTGGAAACATGGCGGGGCAAACAATCTGTGCTTTTGCTGACGCTGTTACTGGTCCTGCTCTTTCTTCGGTTAAAAAGTTCAGACATGAGTTTGAAGAGCTTATCCGTAGCGGCGGACTCCACCCTAAAAAAGTGGAACATTCTCATAAATCTGTAGGTGCCCATGTCTAATTTAGTTCACGAAGTTAAAAAACCGAAAGAAGACCTGAATTACTCTTCAGCTAAGAAGCCAGTTCATTCAGATCCTTCTCCTGAAGCCAAGCCACTACCAAAAGTCACTATTGACGGTAAGACCTATGAGTTCAAACCGGGTGATACGATAATGGAAGTTGCTGAGCGCTACAAAGTTCATGAAGAGATTCCTAGATACTGTTACCACCCTGGTATGCCGATCGCAGGGACTTGCCGTATGTGTACAGTTGAAGTGGAGAAAGCTCCAAAGCTTATGACTTCATGTTCGACACCTGCGGCTGATGGTATGGTTGTGCATACGCGCTCAGAAAAAGTGATGAAGTCACGCACAGGTGTGATGGATTTTCTTTTAACCAATCACCCGCTTGATTGCCCGGTTTGTGATAAAGCAGGGGAGTGTAAGCTTCAGGATTATAACTTCGAGTACGGTCCTTCTCAGTCAAACTTTAAAGAAGAGAAGCGTGTATACGAAGAAGCAACGACGAAAAAACTTTCAGATAAAATCACACTTAACATGAACCGTTGTGTTCACTGTGAGCGTTGTGTACGTTTCACAGATGATGTGACGAAAACTAATGATCTTGTGATGGTGAATCGTGGCTGGCACAAAGAACTTGATGTGGCCGATGAGCGTGGACTCTTTAATGATTACCAAGGGTGTTTGACAGACTTCTGTCCAGTTGGTGCTTTAACATTGAATGATTTCCGCTTTAAGAAACGTTCTTGGTTCTTAGATAAAAAATCATCTATTTGTGACCGTTGTTCTAAGGGATGTAACATCGAAGTTCATTCAGACAAGGACGTGGTTTACCGTTATATTCCAATCCATAATGAAATGGTGAATGGTCACTGGATGTGTGATGAAGGTCGTGTTTCTTATAATGACCTGATGAACCCAATGAGAGTGATCTCTCCACTTTTAAATCACAATAATTCTTTGACTTCGACTTCGATCGAGACACTTGTCCTTGAAGTGAAGAAAGCTGTTTCAGCAGCTGGCTCAGTTCAACTTGTGGTGGGAACAGATGCGACTCGTGAAGAAGCAGCTCTTCTGAAAGAGAAAGCGTCAGCAGCTCTTGGTAAGTCAGTTTCTGTAAACTACTACAATGGTTATGTTGCTGGGTCAAAAGATGATAAGAAGCTCGATAATCTTTTGAGAATGGCCGACAAAACTCCAAATACTCGTGGAGTTGAAGAGCAAGGTCTTTCAGCACTCAATAACGGGGAAGCGCAGGCTGATCTCGTGATCCTTTTTAGGAATGGCCGCGCTGGTATTCCTAAAATGTCTTCAAATCAAAAAGTTGTTCTTTGGGGTGTGTGGACTTTTGATGAAATCAAAGCTCTTCCTA
>JACCDH010538362.1_pt1 | contig 29622 bp, 27 predicted proteins | sample 7442481 | NCBI WGS metagenome assembly JACCDH01 (sample SAMN15323433, study PRJNA562643) | freshwater metagenome | isolation source: river surface water | place: USA:Blue River Watershed | collected 2017-08-15
ATAGACCAGGTCATGACAGACGCTATGCAATTGACGCGACTAAATTGAATAAAGAATTAGGTTGGACACCTTCTGTTACTTTTGAACAAGGCTTGGCTGCAACGATAGATTGGTATTTAAGTAATGGACCTTGGTTAGAGAATGTAACCAGTGGTTCTTATCAAAAATACTATAACGAAATGTACAGTAACAGATAATGACTATAGAGCAAACCCCCTTAAAAGATTGTTTTATCATTCATTAAAAAGTGCATGGTGATGCAAGAGGTTATTTTATTGAAAAATGAATAACCGATTTTTTCCTGTAGTTTCAATATTACTTTCCCAATCCGAAATTTCTTTTTTGTATAATTAAAAAAATCAATAAACTGTACTAAAATAATTTTGGGTTATTCACTTGCTATCTCCATAATTAAGATTCAAATGTTTGCAAAAAAATAAACAAAATATCTTTAACATAAAGTCAAATTTAAATCTTTTTATAACAAATTCATTGATAAAATTATTTATAATTTGACAATCATTAATAAATTTTATTAGTAAAAGATGACAAAAAAAAATATACAAATTGCTATAATAGGGCTAGGTTATGTTGGATTGCCTTTGGCAATAGAATTTGGCAAAAAATATAAAGTATTAGGATTTGATATTGATAAAGAAAGAATTGAAGAGTTGTCTAAAGGACTTGATAGAACAAAAGAAGCAGATATTAATAGTTTGGTATCAGTAATGAATATTTCAAAAGAAAATAGAAATGGATTAAAATTTTCTTCAAATCTACAAGACTTAGCAAATTCAAATATTTTTATTGTCACTGTACCTACTCCAATTGATATTTTCAAAGCACCAGATTTAAAACCTTTATTAAAGGCATCTGAAATGTTGGGTAAAGTTTTGAAGAAAGATGATATTGTAATATATGAATCTACAGTGTATCCTGGATGTACCGAGGAAGTGTGCGTTCCAATATTAGAAAAATTTTCTGGCTTAATTTATAATCAAGATTTTTACTGTGGTTATTCACCTGAAAGGATTAACCCAGGCGATAAGGTAAATACTTTAACAAAAATCAAAAAGGTTACTTCAGGTTCTAATTCTGAAATAGCTAAATTTGTTGATAATTTATACAAAAGTATTATAGATGCTGGAACACATATGGCGCCGAATATAAAAGTTGCAGAAGCATCAAAGGCAATTGAAAATGCACAAAGAGATGTAAATATTTCTTTTGTTAATGAATTAGCATTAATTTTTGATAGGATTGGAATTGATACTACAGATGTTATTGAAGCAGCTGGGACAAAGTGGAATTTTTTAAAGTATAAACCAGGTTTAGTTGGTGGACATTGTATAGGTGTTGATCCATATTATCTAGCACACAAGGCAGAAAGCTTGGGGTATCATCCACAAGTGATTTTATCGGGACGCAGAGTAAATGACAATATGGGAATGTTTGTTGCAAATAAAGTTGTCAAATTAATGATTAAAAAGGGACAAACTATAAAAGGAGCAAATGTTTTAATATTAGGATTTACTTTTAAAGAAAACTGTCCTGATGTTAGAAATACAAAAGTTATTGATATAATAAACGAACTAACTCAATTTGAGTTAAACGTAGATATTTATGATCCATGGGCTAATTCACAAGAAGTTAAAGAAGAATATGGATTAGAATTGCTAAATGAACTAAGTGAACAAAATTATGATGCAATTATTGTAGCAGTTGCTCACAATGAATTTGTTCGAATAGATTTTAAATCATATAAGGAAAAAAATACTGTAATTTTTGATACCAAATCGTTTATAGATAGATCTTTAGTAGATGCAAGACTTTAAAAAATAAATTTATGAAAATAGAAATGGTTGATTTAAAAAACCAGTATTTAAAAATTGATATAGAAATTAATCAAGTAATTAAAGAAATACTTGAGTCTAGTAGTTTTATAAATGGACCACAGGTTGATTTATTTATTCGTAATTTATCAAAATATCTTGATGATATTAATGTGATACCATGTGCAAACGGCACTGATGCATTACAAGTTGCAATGATGGCTTTAGATTTAAATCCCGGAGATGAAGTTATTATTCCTTCATTTACATATGCTGCAACAGCAGAAGTAATAGGTTTATTAAAATTAACTCCTATAATGGTAGATGTTGATCCAAATACATTTATGATTACTATTGATAAAATAAAAGATGCGCTAACAGACAAAACAAAAGCAATAGTTCCGGTACATCTATTTGGACAGTGTGTTGATATGGAGCCGATATTAGAATTTGCAAAAGATAATTGTATTTATGTTATTGAAGATAACGCTCAAGCACTTGGTGCACATTATATTTTCAAAGATGGTACAAAAAAGAAAGCTGGAACTATGGGTGATATTGGCTGTACATCTTTTTTCCCAACAAAAAACTTGGGATGTTATGGAGACGGAGGTGCTATCTTTACAAAAAATAGTGACCTTGCCAATAAAATTAGAATGATTTGTAATCATGGACAAATTGAAAAATATTCTCACAAATATATTGGAGTAAATTCTAGATTAGATTCAATACAAGCAGCAATTCTAAATATAAAGTTAAAATATATTGATGAATATATTTTTGCTCGCCAATCAACTGCAAAAAAATATGATAAGTATTTATCTGAATTATCTGATATTAAATTACCAAGTAGGTCAGTAAATTCCAGTCATGTTTTTCATCAATATACGATTAAAGTCATTAATAATAAACGAGATGAATTAAAGAATTTTTTAAAAGAGAATGGAATACCTTCTATGATATATTATCCAATTCCTTTAAATAAACAAGATGCTTATAAAAATATTGGACGAATGCGTGGAAATTTAAATAACACTGACATACTATGCAATTCGGTCCTTTCTTTACCCATGCATACTGAACAAACTGAAGAACAAATAATTTATATTACAGATAAAATTAAATTATTTTTTAATAAATATATATGAGTTTAAATTATTTTATACATCCCACTTCTGTAGTTGATGATGGATGTGAAATAGGTATTGGTGTAAAAATTTGGCATTACTCACATTTAATGTCAAATTGTATTATTGGAGATTATTGCAATATTGGTCAAAATGTTTTAATTTCTCCATTTGTTGTTATTGGCAAAAATGTTAAAATTCAAAATAATGTTTCATTATATACTGGAGTGACATGTGATGACAATGTCTTTCTAGGACCTTCATGTGTTTTTACTAATATCATCAATCCAAGAAGCGCAATAAATAGAAAGGAAGAGTTCTTAAAAACACATGTGGGTTATGGTGCGTCCATAGGTGCTAATGCAACAATTGTATGTGGAAACGATATCGGTAAATTTGCTTTTGTAGGTGCTGGTGCGGTAGTTACAAAAAGTATACCAGCATATGCTCTTTTTGTAGGTAATCCAGCTAAACAAATAGGCTGGGTAAGTGAATATGGACATAGATTATTATTTAATATAAATAATGAAGCGTATTGCAAAGAAAGCAATGAAAAATATGTCTTAATGAACAATAAAGTAATAAAAATAAATGAAAGAAAATAAACAAAAAATCAAATTTGCCGTGATTGGTTGTGGTCATATTGGTAAAAGACATGCTGAAATGATTACAAGAAATTTAGAAGCTGAACTAGTAGCTTTGATAGATATTAAAGATAAAAATGATTTAAATATAGAAACTTTTGATGTTCCATTTTTTAATTCATTGAAATTATTTTTAGATTCAGGTATAGATGTTGATGTAATAAACATAGCTACCCCAAATGGATTTCATGCAACGCAGGCATTAGAATGTTTAGATAATAAAAAACATGTTGTCATAGAAAAGCCAATGGCTTTAACAAAATTAGATGCAGAAAAAGTTATTTATAAAGCCTTAAATGTTGATAAATATGTTTTTGCTGTAATGCAAAATAGATACTCACCCCCATCTATATGGATTAAAGACTTATTAAATTCAGGTAAACTTGGAAAAATATATTTGGTACAATTGAGTTGTTATTGGAATAGAGATGATCGATACTATAAAAAAGATAGTTGGCATGGGAAAAAAGACTTGGATGGAGGAACATTGTTTACTCAATTTTCACATTTCATAGACATAATGTATTGGTTATTTGGAGATATAAAAAACATTAAAACTTTATTAATTGACAATAATCATCAACATTCTACTGACTTTGAAGATAGTGGTTTTGTTAATTTTGAATTCTGTAATGGTGGCATAGGATGTATATGTTATTCAACTTCACTATGGGATTCTAATTTAGAAAGCAGCATGACAATAATAGCAGAAAATGGAAGCATAAAAATTGGTGGTCAGTATATGGAAAAAGTTGAATATTGTCATATTAAAGATTATGAAATGCCAATTTTATCTCCAACAAATCCAGGAAATGATTATGGTGCATATAAAGGGTCAGCACAAAATCACAATTATGTTATACAAAATGTAATTGACGTATTAAAAAATAATGCACCAATTACAACAAATGCTCTTGAAGGAATGAAAGTTGTTGAAATTATTAATGAAATATATAAACAGAATGTTTAGAGTAAATAACTACTTTTTTTATTTAAAAAATAAGATTATTTATAGCGAATTTGCAACTAATGTTAAAACTCTCCTTACTGGTAGTATAATTGCACAAATTATAACAATGATAATTTCTCCTTTTCTTACCAGAATATATACTCCAGAATCATTTGGAATATTTTCAATAATCATTGCAACAGTTACTATTTTAACACCGATCTCAAGTGGCAGATACGAAATCGCTGGATTAGTTGCAAAAGAAAAAATTGAAAGTAATAGTTTGTTTGAAATATCGTTTTGGTCTGCATTATTTTTTCTTATAATTTTTATATCGATAATTTTTATAAATAAAAATTTAATATTTAATTTATTTAATTTAAGTAAAATAGGAAACCTAATTTATCTTCTACCATTTTTACTTTTTTTTTCCAATATTTTAAATTCTTTAAAATATTTTTTAAATCGAAACAAAAACTATAAACTAATTAGTATTGTAAATATAAAATTTTCAATAACTGTAGCTCTTATTTCTATTTTTTTGGGATTATTAAAAATATCTGAAGGTCTAGTTATATCAACTTTTTTAGCAACTTTCTTTTTGATAATATCAATAATTTGTAAATTAAAATTTTTCAATTATAATAATTTACTTACAAAAAAAAAATATTTAATTAAATTAGCAAAAAAATATAAAAACTTTCCATTATTTAATGCAAGCACCTCAATGCTTGATAATTTAACTATGTCTTTGCCAATTCTTTTTTTGACTAGAAATTACTCGTTAGAAATTGTTGGATTTTATTCCCTTATATTAAGAGTAGCAATGGCTCCATTTACATTTATTTCACAAGCAGTATCGGAAGTATTAATTAAAGAAGTTTCTGATCGTATCAATAAAAAAAATAATTCTTTAAATTTATTACTAAAAGTTTCCTTATCGCTCACGCTATTTTCAATACTCCCTATAATTTTATTCTATACATATGGATCAAATATTTTTATTTTTTTCTTTGGAGAAAAATGGGCAAAAGCAGGAATGTATTTAGGAATATTGGTTCCAAGCATAATGGTTAAATTTATCGTTTCGAGTGTAAGTAGCGTTTTTTCTAGTTCAGGCAATAATCATCTAGCTGCAATTTGGAAAGTTCTAGCATTTTTATCAACCTATTTATTTTTATATATTTTCTCTGGAAAGATTACTGTAAATGATTTATTAAGTCAATTGGTAATTTTAGATATATGCCTCTATCTTTTATATTTTTCATTAATAATATATTCTGTAAGAAATCCCCGATTATTTTAAATTAATTTTATGTGCGGAATAGCTGGTATTTTCAATTTCAACAATAACCAAACAAATCAATTAGATAATGTAGTGAAAATGACAAATCGAATGTCAAAACGTGGTCCCGATGATGAAGGTTTTGTTATAGTTGACATTGATTCTAACATTCAACAATTTTATGGTAATGACACACCTGAAAATGTTAAAAATCATTTAAATCTAATTAATAAATATAATAACAATATTAATTCTATATTATGTTTAGGGCATAGAAGATTAAGTATAATTGATCTTTCGGCAACTGGTCATCAACCAATGATTGATAATACTTCACGTTACGTAATTGTATTTAATGGAGAAATATATAATTATTTAGATATCAAAAGAAAACTTCAATCTAATGGTATAAATTTTAGTAGTAGTTCAGATACTGAAGTTATTTTAAAATCATATATATATTGGGGTAGTGAATGTTTAAAAATGTTTAATGGTGATTTTGCATTTGCAATATGGGATAATCTTGAGAAATCAATTTTTTGTGCAAGAGACAGATTAGGCATAAAACCATTTTACTATATATTAAATGACAATAATTTTATATTTGCATCTGATATTAAATCTTTAATTGCTTCTGGTTTGTATAAACCTGAAGCAAATCCTACAGGTTTGTATTTATCAATGGCTTTCGGTATTGCTCCTCGCCCAATTACGGCTTTCAAAAATATTTATTCTTTAAAACAGTCTTCGTATCTTAAAATTTATAATAATGGAAAATCGAAAATTTCAGAATATTGGAATATCCCTTTAGATATCCAAAATAATAATTTATCTGAACAAGATGCTTTAGATTTAGTTGAAGAAAAATTAACAAATTCAATTAAATTAAGATTAGTATCTGATGTTCCTATTGGTACACTTATGAGTGGAGGGGTAGATTCTTCATTAATGACTGCCATAGCCTCAAAAAATCATTCAGGTATAAAAGCTTTTACACTTGGATTTGAAAAGAATGCAAAAGAGTTAGATGAAGTAAAAGAAGCCACTGATACTGCACTTTTATATCCAATTAAACATATAATTAATAGAGTAAATCCTGAAGATTCTATTGTGGATCTAATTGAATGGATTGAAGGATATGAAGAGCCTTTTTATTCTATATCAGTGACACATGTTATATCTAAGATAATAAATCAAAATGATATTAAAGTTGTTTTGAATGGATTAGGAGGGGATGAATTGTTTTCAGGCTATAGTTATTATAAATATCATAATTTCCCAAATTTAACATGGGCATCTAATATTATAAACTCATTAAATAAATATTTTCCAAATAGTTCAAAACTTAATTTATTGAATTCCTTAAGTCAAAGTTCACCAGATAGAATTCATACAGCATTATTTATGCAAAATTCTGATGATAATTTACAAAAAATATTTAATAAAAATTTTATTGAAAAAATAAATACACCTGATTTGGTACATGATTTATATGCGAAAAATTTAAAATTTTGCGATAAAATGCAAGCAATGAATTATATGGATTTAATGAATTATGTTGGAAATCACTTTGTACATAGAATAGATCAATTTAGTATGGCATTTTCATTGGAAGGAAGATTTCCATATCTTGACCATGAATTAATTGAAGCATCATTTACAATCCCGGGTAAATATAAAATTAAAAATAATGAACAAAAGTATATATTGCGCCGGGTTGCAGAAAAATACATATCAAATTCTTCATTAAAAATGAGCAAAAAAGGTTTTGGTCTTCCTTTAGAGTTATGGATGAAAGGCCCTTTAAAAAATCTGGTTCTTGATTCTTTAAATAAATTAAAAGGTAGAGACATTATTAGACCAGAAATTATATCAGAATGGTATAATCTTTATTGTAATGATAAAATTAATGCAACTAAAATCTGGCATTTAGTTTCACTAGAACTATGGCATCAAAAATTTATTGATTAAAAAATAAAAAAACACACATGATAAATCAAAATTTTCAAAAAATTGAAAAATTAAAAACTTTATTAGAAAAAACTGGCAAACACACTCAATATCAGACTTTGCCAAATGAAATTTTAAATGGAGTTAATGATTTAAAAAATTTAAAAATCGGTGGCTATCAAGATTATAAACGTTATGATTGGCTAATAAAACATTTAGATACTTTATCGGGTAATGTAATTGATATCGGTGCAAATCAGGGATTTTTTACTACTACAATTTTAAAAGATTTTCCAGTAAAGGTTACTGCATATGAGCCTTTTAAACCCCATGCCGAAGGCATTGAAATTTTAAAAGATTTATTGGGATTTAATAAAGAAGATTTAAATATTTTAAATCAAGGTATTGGAATTGAACAAATTGACGAATTACCTTATTCCGATCTTTTAATATTTTTAAATGTATTACATCATGCAGGTAAAGAATTTGATAATGATTTAATTAATAATATTAACGATTGGGAAGACTACGCCATTAGTTATTTAAGAAAGTTAAAATCGAAAACAAATAAAATGTTTTTTCAATTAGGATATGCATGGGGTGGTGATAATGAAAGATTATGTAATGATGAAGAAATTATTTCTTTTACAACTAATTTATTAATTAAAGCAGGATGGAATATTATAAAAGTTGGAATAATAACAAAATATACAGAACCTATTTTTTATGAAGATTATAATTATGAAGATTTAAAGATGGTTAATTCTCTTAAACTAAACAATTCCTTAATCAGTAAAATATTTAATAGGCTTAAAAAAAATCATGTTGAAATGCCATTTCGATTTGCACAACGCCCCTTATGGTTATGCAATTAACTGCTAAAAAGTTAAAACAAGAATTTATTAATGAACATTTTGTTATTTGTTGAAGCCAACCAAAGAGCAAGTATTGCAATAATTAGGTCATTCAAAAAGACTAATTTAAAAATTTTATTAGGAATAAGTTCTAATAAAATTTCATCAAATCTTTTCCTTAAATACTTTTTAAATTTAAAAAAATTTAAAGTTGTTAAAATAGATATTAGTTCTAAAGAATCATTCATCCATTCATTAATAAATATTACGAATGTTGATGAAAAATTATTTTTTCTACCTACTTCAGAAAAATTATTAAGGTGGTGTTTAGAAAGTAAAGATATTTTGAAATACAATAAGGTTTTATTACCTACAGATGATATTCATAAATATGAAATCTTATCTAATAAACAATCTTTTGTTGAAATAGTTCAAAAATATAATATAGATGTTCCTATTCAATTAAATTTTGTACCTACTGAATTTTTGGAACCATTTGTAATAAAGCCATCATTTTGTGATCCGTCAAATCCGCAAATTTTATCAACTCCGATTTTAATTGAGAAGAAAAGACATTTTTCTAATCTACAAAAATTGAAAATAAATAAAAATTTTCATTTTGCACAGAAGTATATAAATGGACCGAGTTTTTATTATTGTGCCCATTATAATAATGGTAAAATTAGCTTAAATTTCAGTCAACAAACAATATTACAAGAACCAGATGGTGGCTCTGTGGTAATCGCAATTCCATCTAAATTACCAGATGATTTAATAAAAAAAATTGATTTATTAATGTTTGATTTAGAATGGAATGGAGTAATGATGATTGAATTTAAATTTCAAGATAATAAGTGGTATGCAATTGAATGTAATCCAAGATTATGGGGGCCTCTGCAATTATCATTAGATAATGGCGTAAATTTTTCTTTAGAATTAATTAAAAATTATTTTGATATAGAATCATCAAATAATAACATTAAAGTTGATAAATATAATTATGTTTGGTTATCAGGATTTATTAATGCTTTAATTTTAAGAGTTATTAAAGGAAAAAAAATTCAATTTTATAGGCCAGTATATATTAAAAATTTAAATTACAAATTTAAAGATATTTGGTTAAGAAGCGATACGGTAATTTATTTTTTTATCGAATTATTTTTTATTTTATTTCCAAAAAGAATAAAAAATATAATTAAATTATTATTTAAATAAATTTAATGTATAATAATTATTTTCCATTAACCAATAATGCTTTATTATGGTTACAAATATATTTTTACGATAGATTAGGTATAAATTTTAATATAGCTCTTATTAACGATAGAATTGAATTAAGTATAAACGGAAATGAATCAAAATTATTATTTAATAACAATAATAAAAATTTTTATTATCCTAATTCTAATTTACAATTCAACCTTTGGGATTCAAAAAAAGAAAACTTTGAAAGTCTATTTTCAAGGTTAATACCAGCGCCAGGACTCAACAACGGAAATTATTTATTGAAAAATTACATTGGTAATAATATTTATTTCAAATATAATATTGTTGGTTTAATTTTTTGGAATTTAAATAGAATAGAAGAATTTAATAATGAAAATTACGACAGTCATAATAGATTTCCAGGTAATGCTTCAAATGCCTATCTTAATAATTATTTAAATAGGCCAATCATAGATGAATGGATATATATTTTCATACAGTTAGTTAAAGAATTATGGCCAAATGTTCCTATAAAAAAACATAACTCAAAAAAAATGATTTCATGTGATGTTGATTTGCCATTTGAAATTGAATTGAACAAAATGAGTTTTTTTAAAAATATTATATCACTGATTAAGAATAAAAATAATTATGATATAATAAAAAAGTATATTAAAAATTTTTACGATTTATCTATCAGTATTGAAAATGGCGACAACTATTACAATAATATCAGGTGGATACTTGATATAAATGAGAAATATAATAATAAAGTAATATTTTATTTTTTATCAGGTTCAACACATCCATTAGATCCAAAATATAGTTTAAATAATAAGCTAATTAGAAATATTATTTTAGAAATAATATCCAGAGGACATGATGTTGGTATTCATCCTAGCTATATGACATATATTGATGGTAAATTAATGAACAAACAAGTTAGTAATTTTAATAAATCATTAAAGAATTTAGGGTTAGATTTACAGCAATTGAAGTCTAGACAACATTTTTTAAGATGGAATTCAAAATTAACACCATTAATTTTACACGAATCAGGAATAACCAATGATTCTACTTTAGGATATGCGGATCAAATTGGATTTAGATGTAGCACCAGTCATTCATATAGAATGTATGACCCTGTAAATGATAAATTACTTGGTTTATACCAATCCCCACTTTTATTAATGGAAACAACAGTTTTTGATAAACGTTATCTAAATCTCCCTTATGATTTCAATACTTTGTCAAAAGTAAATGACATTAAGAATAAAGCAATGGCTTCAGGTGGTAGTTTTAATATGTTGTGGCATAATTCATCATTTAATGATAAAAATGATAAAGTTTTTTATATAGAATTAATTAAATAAATTAAAATAATAAGTTATGTGTGGAATTTTCGGAATTATATCACAAAAAAATATTAAAACAAAAAATTTAAATATTTTAGTTGATCATGCAAGACAAAGAGGCAGGGATTCAAGTGGTTTGCTATATAATATAAATAACAAATATATAATTAATAGAGCTGATATCGATATAAAGAAACTAATTAGTAAGTTGACAATTCCTAAGACAAAAATAATTTTAGGTCATAGTAGACTTATAACTAATGGATTCAAAGATAATCAACCAGTTTTTAGAGATAATATTTGTGTACTTCATAATGGTATTATTTTAAATGAAACTGAAATTTGGGATAAATTAAATTGCAAAAGAAATTTGCAAATAGATACTGAAGCAATTGTTGGAATAGCAATTGATAAATTAAAAAAAACTAATAATCTAAGTTTAATTGTAGATGATATTTTAAATACTTGTAAAGGTACAATTTCTGCCGCAATGATTTTTTCAGATCTTGGTAAATTATGTCTCTTTTCTAACAATGGTAGTTTATATCTTGGTAAGATAGATAATGAAATATATTTTTCTTCTGAAAAATATCCACTTGAAAAGATTGGTTGTAATAATATAAAGCAAATATTAAATTCTTGCGAAATCATAGATATTCCGAAATCTGAAATAGTTGATGTATTTGATTTAGAAGTTAATAGAAAAAATTTAATTCCAACTTTTAAAAATATATCGTCTGAAGAGAATTTATTAATATATAAGGAAAATAATTTACGAAGATGCACAAAGTGTATTTTACCGGAAACAATGCCATTTATACATTTTGATGAGTATGGGGTATGTAATTATTGTAAAAATTATAAATTAAGAAATAAACCAAAACCCAAAGAAGAATTACTAATTCTTTTGGAAAAGTATAAAAGAAAAATAGGCCCGGATTGTATAATCCCATTTTCAGGAGGAAGAGATAGTTGTTGGGCATTAGATATTGTTGTTAATGAATTAAAATTAAAACCAATAACATATACCTATGACTGGGGTATGGTGACAGATTTAGGTAGAAGAAATATTAGCAGAATGTGTTCTAGTCTTGGCGTTGAAAATATTATTATTGCTGATGATATAAACAAAAAAAGAGAAAATATTTATTTAAATCTAAAAGCTTGGTTAAATTCTCCTAATCTTGGTATGATTAGTATTTTAACTGCAGGGGATAAACATTTTTTCAGACATATTGAAACTGTCAAAAAACAAACGGGCATAGGCTTAAACCTTTGGGGTGTTAATCCATTAGAAGTTACACATTTTAAAGCAGGTTTTCTTGGTATGCCACCTGATTTTGAAGAGACTAAAGTATATCTCAACGGTATATCAAAACAGTTAAAATACCAGAAACTTAGATTTAATGCTATGTTAAAAAGCCCTAGATATTTCAATTCTTCTTTGTGGGATACAATCTCAGGAGAATATTACAGAAGTTTTTATCATAAATCAGATTATTATCACATATTTGATTATTGGATGTGGGATGAGGATGAATGTAACAAAGTTTTAAATAAATATGATTGGGAATTAGCACCAGATACTAATACAACATGGAGGATTGGAGATGGCACGGCAGCTTTTTATAATTATATTTATTATACTGCTGCAGGTTTTACAGAACATGATACTTTTAGAAGTAATCAAATTCGTGAAGGACAAATTACCAGAGAAGAAGCTTTAATTAAAGTGAAAGATGAGAATAGGCCTAGATATCAAAATATTAGATGGTATCTGGATGCTATACAAATGGATTTTAAGGAAGTGATAGATATTGTAAATAAAATACCATTTCAAAAATAGAAAATTAAATTAAATAATTGTATATCATTTCAAGATGCTTAAAGAAAATAAAACATTATTATTAATATCTTATTTTCATCTAGATGAGGATTATATTGGATCACACAGACTGAAAGCATTGCATAGTTTTCTACTTTCTAAAAATTTCAAGGTAATAGTATTATGTGCTGGTATTGGAAAAAATCAAATTGAATTTGATAGTAATATAATCAAAGTAAAAGAAGTTACAAGCAGATCATATAGTTTACTAAGAATTTTACTTATTCGATTTATCGAAAAAGTAAACATTTTCAATAAATCTAAATTTCCTGGTTCTGGTTGGACAAAAAATGTAATAAAATATTCAAATCAAATTATTAAATTTTCAAATCCTGATTTTATAATCTGCAGTTATCCACCAGTATCAGTTTTACAAATAGGTATTTATTTTAGAAATAAATTTTCAATACCATTGTTATCTGATTTTAGAGATGGATTTACAAAAAATCCAATTGAGTTAGATATTTTTTCAAATAAAGTAAAACATCAACTTTATTTAGAATTAGAAAAAGAAATTATTAATAAATCAATATTTATAACAACAGCATCTCCTGGTATTACCAAAGATTTTATTTCTAATTATCCAAAAAAAAATAAATTTTATACAATATTTAATGGCTATGATGACATAGAATTTCCAAATAATAAAACCATTGTTAAATTAGATTCAAAAAAGATTTCGATTTCGCATACTGGAAAATTAAGTTTATCTCAATCTTGTATCTCAATTAGTTCATTTTGCAAATCCTTAGATTTTATTGAACAAAATGATAAAATAAGTTCAAAAATTGAATTTATTTTCATGGGGGATTTATCTAAAAAAGAAAAAAGCAGTCTAAAGAAATTCACCAATTCGGGTCTGGTTAAAATTATAAATCAACAAAAAAGAGAAATATCAAGAGAATTAATAAAATTGTCTGACTTCGTTTTACTTATAACATGTGCCAATGATCCAACTTCAGTATCTGGAAAATTAATCGAGTATTTAGGTTTTAAGAAAAAAATATTAGCATTGACAAAAAATACTTATGCAGAAGAAATTATAAATAAATCTGGGTTAGGTATATGTGTAGATCCAAATAATGAATTATTAATATATGAAGCAATACTTAAATTAATAAACGAGAATGTTAATGATGCAAGATCAATAAACAATAATTATATAGAAGAATTTAGTAGAATAAATCAAAATAATAAGTATTATGATTTAATAATCAAGCATATTGAGTATGAAAAATAATAAAATATTTAATGCAAATAATCTTCTTTTATTCTTATTTGTATTAATTTTTTCATTACCAAGAACCTTGCAAGAAGTAAAAATAATATTAATCATTTGTATTTTATTACAACAAGATTTAAAACTAAAAAAATCATTTTTAAAACAAACGATTATCTACAGTTCTTTGTTTCTAATACCATTAATTGTAGGTTTTTTTTATTCTAATAATTTCACATTAATATTTAGTGCATTAAAAATTAATGTTTTTTGGGTAATATTTTTATTTTATATACTTATGTATTTTGAAAATGAACAACTGATAGATATCTTAAAAAAATCAACTTTTATATCATTTATAATCATACTACTACTTACAATAAATACTTTTCTATTTGCAATTGGTTTGTTATCATTCAATATCAATAGTTATTTCTATCCAACTGAAAATATATTTGGACTTCATGAGGGTTATGTTCATTTGATCAATTCTTCTTTGTCATATACGATTTTTATAGTTCCAATTTTGTTTTATAATCAAAAAATGAAAAATCTTGATCTAAAATATTTATTATTTTTTATTTTTGGTTTAATAATAATTTTTATTTCTGGAAGAAGAATTCTATTATTACCATATATTTTACTATTCATAACACAAATAAGAAAATTATGGCCATTCATTCTTCTATTATCTTTTATTATTATTAATCCTTTTAATAATATTGAAATACCGTATTTTGATTTTGATATTATAACTGAAAGATTTTTATCTGCAATTAATTCAAATGGTGATTCAGAGGTAAGAAAAGAACAAGAAATCGAATTTATTAGTGAGATAATAAAACGACCGTTTTTTGGTAAAGGTTTTGGAGCTTTCATGGAAAACTATAAAAGAAATGATGATTTTTCAATGGCCTATGAAAGAACTTTTCATTATATGGCATTTTCATTTGGATTATTATCAATGTTTTTTATTTTTGTTTATTATTTATTTTTATTTATAAAATTTTACCTCATAAATAAATATAAATACAAAAATTTTCATATTGGTTTTCTTATAGCATTAATATCAATTTTAATATCATCACATACTAATCCTTATTGGTTAAGCGGTTTTGATTACTGTTTACCATTAGCACTTTTAATTAGACTCACTTTAAAAGCAAACAATATAACTGATGATAAATATAGATCAATATAATACACTTTGTATTATTGTAACTTTTAACCCTAACAAACACTTTTTGCATAATATAAATGTTCATTTAAATATTTTCAATAAAATTTTAGTTATAGACAATAATTCTGAAAACGATCATTTTGAACAATTTAAATTTTCTTATGCAAATAATGAGAAAATAAAAATTAATCAGTTAAAAGAAAATTATGGCATAGCTAAAGCTTTAAATCTTGGTGTCAATTTCGCTCTAGAAAATAATTTTGAATATATTGTTTCTTTTGATCAAGATAGCACCCCGCATATTAATTTTTTTAAATATTATAATTATGTAATTGAATCCAATTTATACAAAAATATCGGAATTATTGGATGTTCATTTAGTAGCAATAATTTACCCCTAGATTATGATAATATTTTACATTCTAAATCCATTTCTTTAATTACATCTGGGAGTATTTATACATCTAGAATATTTAATTATGTTGGATTATTTAATGAAGATCTTTTTATTGATGGGGTTGATTTTGATTTTAATTTACGCGTAATAAAGGAAAAATTTGATGTTGTTTTAATTGAACAACCTTTAATTAAACATTTTATCGGTTCTCGGAAAACACTAAATTTATTTTTATTTAGAATTTCAAGCACAAATCATAATTTTATAAGAAGATATTATATGAGTAGAAATCACACGTACTTAACACTAAAATATTTTTCAGCTTTCCCCTTTTGGTTCTTAAAAAAAAATGTATTTTACATTAAGTCAATTATTGAAATGTTATTAATTGATTCAATGAAATTAAAAAAAATTGAATATTCAATTAAGGGAGTTATAGATGGCATTAAATATTTTTTAAACGAAAAATCAAGATAATGAATTTATTTTTTGTCGCAGTAAACTATAATAATTCAAAGATATCTATTGATTTTATTAAATCAATTTTAAATTTAAATTGTTTCAACACACACAATATAGAAATTATAATTATTGATAACAAATCAAAAGAAGATGAGATAATTTTACTTGAATCTTTCATAGCAAATCTTAAAACATCATATGTCACCCTTATAAAATCACATGAAAATATTGGTTATTTTAAAGCTTTAAATATTGGGCTTAATTATATTAAAGATTTTAATAAAGATTTTGTACTAATAGGGAATAATGATTTAAAATTTGATTTCGATTTTTTAATTAAACTTGAAAACCTAACTATTAACAACAAAATTTTTGCCATTGCGCCAAACATTATTAAGCCTGATGGAACTCATCAGAATCCACACATAATTTCGAAATTCAGCATACTTCACAATATATATAGAAGAATATATTTCACTAATTATTATATTTCTATTCTTTGTCAAATAATATATAATATTATAAAACCTTATTTAAATCCACAAAATAGAGTTGGTCATAATATTAACCAAAATATTTTTTCAGGATATGGCGCTTGTTATATATTAACAAAAAATTTTTTTAATAATTTCACAAATTTAGATGCTCCAGTTTTTTTAATGGGAGAAGAATTAATTTTTTCAAATCAAATCTTTAGCAAAAATGGATTAATATATTATGATTCCACTTTAATTGTTTATCATATAGATCACTCTTCCATTGGTAGAATTACTAGTAAAATAATATATCAATATTCAAAAGATTCCTATATTTATTATAGAAATAATTTAAACCATATTAAATAAATAATTCAATGAAATTATTAATCACAGGGGGTACAGGTTCCTTTGGAAATGCTGTTTTAAATAGATTCCTTAATAATAACGAGTTCCAGGAAATTCGAATTTTTAGTAGAGATGAAAAAAAACAAGACGATTTACGTAAAAGAGTTAATAGCAATAAAGTTAAATTTTATATAGGTGATGTTCGAGATCGTGACAGTTTAATACCTGCAGTAAAAGGTACAGACTATATATTTCATGCTGCTGCTTTAAAACAAGTTCCATCATGCGAATTTTTTCCTTTAGAAGCTGTTAAAACAAATATTATAGGTACGGACAATGTATTAACTGTTGCCCAAGAATTTGAAGTTAAAAAAGTAGTTGTTTTAAGTACAGATAAAGCCGCCTATCCAATTAATGCAATGGGTATGTCAAAAGCTTTGATGGAAAAAGTTATGGTAGCAAAGTCAAGAATTTTAAATTCAGATAAAACTATTTTTTGTGGAACTAGATATGGAAATGTAATGGCATCAAGAGGTTCAGTTATTCCATTATTTATCGATCAAATTAAAGATAATAAACCATTGACAATTACTGATCCAAATATGACTCGTTTTATGATGACTTTGGAAGATGCTGTTGACTTGGTTCTTTATGCATTCGAACATGCTAATCAAGGAGATTTATTTGTTCAAAAATCACCATCCGCAACTGTTGGTACGTTGTCAAAAGCTTTGATTGAACTTTATAAATCTTCTAGTCAAATTAAAGTTATTGGTACAAGGCATGGTGAAAAACTTTACGAAACTTTAGTGAATAGAGAAGATATGATAAAAGCCGAAGACTTAGGTGATTATTATAGAATTCCGGCTGATAATAGAGATTTAAATTATGAACAGTACTTCTCAGAAGGAAAACCAGATATTGATAATCTGAATGAATATCATTCTCATAACACTTCAATTTTAGATATTGAAGGAATGAAAGAATTATTATTAAAACTGCCCATAATACGAAGAGATATATTAGGCGATGCTGATGCAATTCAATATTCATACTAAGAATGATTAGAGTAGGAGTAACAGGATCAAACGGTTTTATTGGATGGCATTTGTGTCAAACAATAAAACTTCATCCTAATAATTTTGAATTAATTGAGTTCAATAGAAGTTGGTTTGATTCTAGCACACATTTAGATATTTTTGTTTCTAAATGTGACATTATTGTTCATCTTGCAGGACTTAATCGACATAGTGAAGAAAATACTATTTATGAAACTAATGTTGGACTTTCTCGTAAGCTTGTAGATACGTTTAATAGAATTAACTATAAAGGACAGGTGCTTTTTTCTTCATCAATACAAGAGGAAAGAAATAATGTTTTTGGAAATTCAAAAAAAGAAGCAAGAACTATATTTTCTAAATGGGCAAAAGATAATGGAACAAAATTCAAGGGATTAATTATACCAAATGTATTTGGTGCATTTGGAGTCCCATTTTATAACTCTGTTATTGCAACTTTTTGCCATCAGTTAGTGAATAATGAATTTCCAAAAATTGAAACTGATGCCACACTTAATTTGATATATATAAATGATTTAGTAAAAACTATTATTGAATTATTTAGTAACGAATCTGACGAAATAATAAATATAAAATATACAGATACATATAAAGTTTCTCAAATATTACAATTATTAAATCAATATAAGGCCACATATTTAGTAAATGGTCAAATTCCTGGTTTTAATAATCAATTTGAAATAAATTTATTTAATACATTTCGTTCTTATTTTAATCTATCTACTTATTTCCCGATTAGGTACAAAAATAATATTGATGAAAGGGGAAATTTTGTAGAGATAATAAGACTTGAAACAGGTGGTCAAGTTTCATTTTCAACAACTAAACCAGAAATAACAAGAGGTAATCACTTTCACACAAGAAAAATTGAAAGATTCTCTGTAGTTAAAGGCAACGCATTGATACAATTAAGAAAAATTGGAACTAACGAAGTGTTTGATTACCATTTATCTGGAAATGAGCCTGCTTATGTAGATATGCCAATTTGGTATACACATAATATTAAAAATATTGGAGATGAAGAATTATATACTATGTTTTGGATCAATGAATTTTATGATGCAAATGATCCAGATACTTACTTTGAGAAAGTTTAAATAGGAAAACATGAAAGAACGATTAAAAGTAATGACGGTTGTTGGCACTAGGCCAGAAATCATCAGATTGGCAAGAGTTATGAGTGCTTTAGATGATTCAAAAGCAATAGATCATGTTATTGTACACACAGGTCAAAACTATGATTATGAGCTAAACCAAATATTTTTTGATGACTTACAAATAAGAAAACCTGACTATTTTTTAAATGCAGCAGGATCAACTGCTACTGAGACTATAGGCAAGATTTTAATTAATATAGATCCACTTTTAGAAGAAATTAAACCTGATGCTTTCTTAGTATTGGGTGATACCAATAGCTGTTTATGTGCTATTCCAGCCAAAAAAAGGCATATTCCAATTTTCCATATGGAGGCTGGCAATAGGTGTTTTGATCAACGCGTTCCCGAAGAAACGAATAGAAAAATAGTTGATCATATTTCAGATATAAATTTGACTTACAGTGATATAGCAAGAGAATATTTATTGCGAGAGGGTTTACCTGCAGATAGAATTATTAAATTAGGCTCTCCAATGTTTGAAGTATTAAACCATTATAAACCTTCTATTTTAAGTTCAGATATTTTAGCAAGACTAAAATTAGAGGAAAATAAATATTTTGTAGTATCTGCACATAGAGAAGAAAATATAAACAATAATTCAAATTTCACAGGTCTTGTGACAAGCTTAAACTTAATCGCAGAAAAATACGATTTTCCAATTATAGTAAGTACTCATCCAAGAACTAGAAAGATGCTTGATGTAAAAGTTTTGGAGTTGCATAAGAACATTCAATTATTAAAACCATTGGGTTTTAATGATTATAATGCACTTCAAATGAAAGCAAAGGCTGTGCTATCAGATAGCGGCACAATTTCCGAAGAATCTTCAATTTTAAATTTTCCAGCTTTAAACCTAAGGCAAGCACATGAAAGACCAGAGGCTATGGAAGAGGCTTCAGTGATGATGGTTGGCTTAAATCCTATAAGAATTATGCAAGGATTGATAGAATTAGAAAATCAAAATATTGGAGAAAATAGAGATTTCAGGAAAGTTGTCGATTATTCAATGCCAAATGTTTCAAAAAAAGTAGTTAGAATTATCATTAGTTATATAGATTATATTAAAAGAACTGTCTGGTCTGAGTAATGAAGGTACTTTTTTTGACATTAACTAAAATAAATAATATAGATGATCATGGTATTTATACAGATATATTACGCCATTTTGTTGATGATGGACACGAAGTATTGATTGTATGTCCAATTGAAAGGAGATATAATATTAAAACAAACCTTTTTAAATCGAATAATATTAGTATATTAAATGTTTGGTCTTTAAATTTTCAAAAAACAAATTTTATTGAAAAAGGAATTTCGACTTTAATAATTGAAATATTATTTTTTATATCAATAAAAAAACATTTTAACATTAACAATATTGATTTAATTTTATATTCTACACCTCCAATTACATTTACTAATTTAATCAAGTATGTTAAAAAAAAGACAAATGCTATTTCGTATTTGCTCTTAAAAGACATTTTCCCTCAAAATGCGGTAGATTTAAAAATTATTAAAAAAAATAGCCTACTTTATAAATATTTTAGAAATAAAGAAAAAGAATTGTACGAAATTTCGGATTTTATTGGCTGTATGTCGCCTGCTAATCTAAATTATATACTTAAACATAATCCTGAAATAAATAAAGAATTTGTCGAAGTTAATCCTAACAGTATTTTTATAGATAAAACCGACAATTTTATTGATAAATTAACTGTATTAAATAAGTTTAAGTTACCCACAAATAAAATATTTTATTTATTTGGAGGAAATTTAGGTTTACCTCAAGGAATTGAATATTTAAAAATGAATATAAGAAATTGCGAAAATATTGATGAAGCATATTTTATAATTGTTGGAAATGGCACTGAATTTTTAAACATAAAAAAATGGATAAAAGAATATAATATTAAGAATGTAAGTTTAATAAATGAAATTCCAAAATATGAGTTTGATGAATTATTGAAAATTGTAGATGTAGGATTAATTTTTTTAAACCCAAATTTTACTATACCTAATTTTCCGTCTAGATTGCTTAGTTATTTGCAATTTAAAATTCCAGTAATTTGTGCTGTAGATTCAAATACGGATATTGGTATAATCTCAGAACAAAATAATTTTGGTTTTAATTGTTTGACTTATGACTTAGAAACTTTCCATAAATGCGTTGTTGAATTATTAAATTTCGATTTAAGAAAAAAAATGGGAGAAAATGGGTATAATTTTCTTTGTAAAGAGTATTCCTCTGTCAATTCATATCATCAGATTATGATTAAATCAATAAAATAACCATCAAACAATCTTTATAATAATATTCCGTATCTTTATAATATATTATTATTTAAAATCAAAATAAACATAAAATGGAGAACTTGAAATTTTTAGAAAACTTTAAAAACATTTTAGATGATTCAGATCTTTCTAAAATCAAAATCAATACTGCATTTAGGGAAATAGAAGAGTGGAGCTCTTTAACTGCTTTATCTTTAATAGCAATGGTTGATGAAGAATATTCAGTAAAATTAACTGGTGAGGATATACGTAATTCAATTACTTTAGAAGATATTTTCGAAAAAATACAATCTAAAAAATAGTTACATGTCAATAAATATAATAGAAGGCATTCGAATGACTGGAATTGCATCTTGTGTTCCAAGAAACATAGAAAAAAATATTGACAATCCAATTTTTGAAACTATTGATGATGCTAAAAAATTTATTGAAACCACCGGTGTTATTGAAAGGAGAATTTCTACAAAAAGTGTATGTACTTCAGATTTAACTATACACTCAAGTAAACAATTAGTTGAAAAATTAAATTGGGATTTTAGTGATATTGGCATTCTTATATGTATTACACAGACTCCAGACTATCATGGCCCAATGAATAGTTCAATAATTCAAGATAAACTTGGACTAAGTAAAAGTTGTATTGTTTTTGACATACCTATCGGTTGTAGTGGATTTGTATATGGCACTACTGTTATTTCATCAATGATGAAAACGTACAACATTTCAAAAGGTTTATTATTAGTTGGAGATACATTAAGTAAACAATCTTCTCCAAAAGATAAAAGTACACAACCATTATTTGGTGATGCAGGAGCAAGTATTGCTTTCATGTTAACAAATGATAATCAAGATAAAATCACGTTTGAACTTGGTGGGGATGGTTCTGGATATAAATCTTTATATTTAAAAGATGGTGGCTATAGAAATCCATACAATAAAGAAAGTTTGGAATACTATACAACTAATGAAGGATTGTCAAGAAATGGATGTCATACTATTATGGAAGGTATGGATGTATTTTCATTTGGAATTACAACAGTTCCAAAAACAGTAAATAATATTTTAAATTTTTGTAATTTAAATGTTGAAAATATAGATTATTTCCTATTTCATCAAGCAAATTATTTTATGTTAGACATGATTAGAAAAAAATTAAAAATCAATTTAGATAAAATTCCTTTTTCAATTTCAAAATATGGTAATACAAGTTCTGCAACAATTCCATTGACCATGGTGAGTGAATTAAAAAATGAATTGGAATCAAAGAAATTAAATTTAATTTTCTGTGGTTTTGGTATAGGATTATCATGGGGTACAATGTTCATTAAAACTGAAAAAATGATTTGTCTTGAAATATTAGAATTATAGTATGTTAAATAAAAAATATTACATTGATGATAATGGATTCCAATATGAAATGAACCAAATGTTTAAAAACACTTGGTTGTTTGTTTGCCTTGTCACTGACCTTAAAAAAAATAATGATTTTATAACCTTTGATTTAGCAAATATATCAATTGCTATTCATAATTTTAATGGTGAAATTGTTGCATTTCAAAACATATGTTCTCATAGATTAAAAAGAATACATACAGAAAAAAGAGGAAACAGGCCCTTTTATTGTATGTATCATGGTTGGAATTATAATAAAGATGGTATACCAAGTATCCCTAAAAGAAAAACTTTTGAAATAGATAATATTGAGTGTTTAAAATTAAAAAAGTATAATATTTCAATCTGCGGAGTTTTTGTTTTTGTAAATTTAAATACAGAATCTAAAGTATCACTTAAGAATTATCTAGGCGAATTCTATAATGACTTATTAAATATTTCTAATTTTTTTGGTCCACATTATAAAAATGGCAGTATCACTCATTCTGCAAATTGGAAACTATTAGTAGAAAATGTTTTAGAAGGTTATCACTGTCCTTTAGTTCATAGAGAAACATTAGTTAATTCAGGATATTGTATTGATTACCCAAAGGATATTAAATATTTTAATCAGCATTCAAGTTGGCATTCACCAAGATTAAACAAAGATATATCTACTTCAAAAAAATTAGATTTTTTAAAGAATTTACAATTTAAACATAATTCTTTTTATCATATATATATATATCCTAATTTATTCATTTCTTCAACAAGTGGAAGTTTTTTTTATATTGGAAATCTTTCTCCAGATTCGGTTGATCGATCTATTTTGAATTATACATTTTTTAGCGCATCTTATGATCGAAAATTATTAAATTCAGAAATTAAATTAGATGAAGCTTTATTTAATTTAAATTCAGAGTCTGCATTAAATGTTTTATATGAAGATAAGCCTATGGTAGAAAGTTGTCAATTAGGTTTAAGTGAAGAAAGTAATCAAAATGGTATTTTAAGTCAAACAGAAGAAATAAGAATTATAAACTTTCATAGAAATTTAGAAAAAGAATATATTAATTATGTTTAATTTACTTAATAAAAAAATCATTATAACTGGTGCATCTTCAGGAATTGGTCGTGAATGTTCTATTTTACTTTCTAAATTAGGTGCAGAATTAATAATATGTGGTAGAAATGAAAAAAGGTTACTCGAAACTTTTAATTTATTAGATAATTCTAATAAACATACTATATTTTTAGGAGATCTTACAAAAGAAGAATGTATTGAGAATTTGATACAATCTGTTGATAAAATTGATGGTTTACTTCTTATAGCAGGAATTGTTAAAACAGTTCCTATAAAATTTTTAAATTTCCAGGAATTAAATTTAATAATGAACAATAATTTTATTTCACCTACATTTTTAGTTCATAAAGTAATAAAATCAAAAAAAATAAATAAAAATGGTTCAATAGTTTTTATGTCTTCAATTGCAGGCAATTTTTTAGCAGACAAAGGGAATGGCGCTTACGCAGCTTCTAAATCAGCTTTAAATGGAATATGTAAAGTTATGGCATTAGAGCTATCATCACAGAAGATAAGAGTAAATGCTATTTGCCCAGGTATGGTGAATACTCCAATGACAAATAATGAATTGGCTTCTGTAACGAAAGAGCAATTGGAATTAAATGAAAAAATGTATCCTTTAGGTTATGGAGAACCTATTGATATAGCATGGAGCTCAGCTTATTTTCTTTCTGATGTAAGCAAGTGGGTAACTGGAACATCTTTTGTAATTGATGGTGGATTTACAATTGTATAATTTTTTATGGCAAATATAAAAGGGATTTCATATTACCTCCCAGATTTCAAATTAAGTAATAATTTAATAAATATTTCTTTCCCGGAATGGGGAGTCGATAAAATCAGTTCAAAAACCGGTATTCATGAAAGAAGAATTAGTGCAATAAATGAGCTATCATCAGATATGGCAATAAAAGCTGCAGAATTGCTTTTTAAGGAATTTTCTATAGATAAATCATCAATTGATTATTTATTATTTTGTACACAGAGTCCTGATTATTTTTTACCTACTACTGCTTGTATTATTCAAGAAAAACTTGGATTAAATACTAATATCGGAGCATTAGATTTCAATCTTGGTTGTTCTGGTTTTGTTTATGGTTTAAGTTTGGCAAAAGGTTTAATTGCTGGTCAAATGGCTAAAAATGTTTTATTAATAACTTCTGAAACTTACTCAAAATTTATACATCCAAAAGATAAAAGTAATATTACAATATTTGGTGATGCAGCAGCAGCTACTTTGATTACATATGAAAAAGGCTTTTGCACAATTGGTGATTTTATTTTTGGAACTGATGGAAGGGGTGCAGGTAATTTAATTGTTAAAAATGGCGGTATGCGAAATAAAAATAAACATGGTACTGATATTACAGACGATTTTGGAAATGTCATAAATGATAATAACCTTTATATGAATGGTTCTGAAATTTTCAATTTTACTTTAAGCTCAATACCTCTACTTACCACTCAAATTTTAAATAAAATTAATTTATCATTAGAAAACATCGATTTATTTATTTTTCATCAAGCTAATAAATATATGCTTGATCATCTAAGAAAAAAAATTGGTATTACTGAAGATAAGTTTTATATATCAATTTCAGAATTTGGAAATACAGTTTCATCAACAATTCCTATTGCAATTTGCGAGGCAATAAAAGAAGACCGATTCAAAAACTGTAAAAATTGTGTTATAGAAGGATTTGGTGTAGGATATTCCTGGGCTGCATGTAATTTAATAATAAATTAAATGAAGAACTTAATTATAATCGGAGCTGGTGGATACGGAAGAGAAATTTATAACTTAGCTAAACAAACAAAATCTTACAATAAAGAATATATAATCAAAGGTTTTATAGATGACAATCTTTTTGCATTAGATAAATTTAGGAATTATCCTAAAATAATTTCTAAAATAAACGAATATAAAATAAAAGAAAATGATATTTTTATTTGTGCAATTTCAAATATAGAAATAAAAAAAAGTATTATTTCTATATTTAAATTACAAAATGCTAAATTTATAAATTTGATTCACAAAAGTGTAAGATTTCATAATAATGTTAAATTAGGAGAGGGTATAATAATTGCAGATAATTCAACAATTAGTTGTGAATGTATAATTGATGATTTTGTAACAATTAATAGTTCTGTTTGTATAGGCCATGATGTAATCATTGGTAAATTCACTAATATTTATTCTTTTGTTTTTATTGGTGGTAATGTAAAAATTTCTTCTGAAGTAAATATATTTACAAGAGCGACAATTATGCCAAAAATTAATATCGAAATTAAATCTAATATTGGCTCATGTAGTTTAGTAATTAAGGATGTTAAAAGTGGAATAACTGTTTTTGGAATACCAGCAAAAAAAATATTTTAGATGAAAAAAATCTGGCTCTCCTCACCACACATAGGAAATAATGAAATGCAATATGTTAACGAAGCTTTTGCTTCTAATTGGATTGCTCCATTGGGACCTCATGTAAATTCATTTGAACAAGGTTTACAAGAAATAACTCAAACAAAACATGCTGCAGCATTATCATCTGGCACCTCTGCAATCCATTTAGCACTTATTTTATTAGGAGTTAATTCTGGAGATACTGTATTTTGTCAATCAATTACATTTTCGGCATCGGCTAATCCAATTGCTTATCAAGGAGCTTTGCCAGTATTTATTGATTCTGAAGAAGACACCTGGAATATGGATCCTTCTTTATTAAGAATTGCTATACATGAGGCAAAACAGAATGGAAAGTTACCAAAAGCTATTATCCCAGTTCATTTATATGGGATGCCAGCAAAAATGAATGAAATTAATTCTATTGCTAATGAATTTGGAGTTCCAGTTATTGAAGATGCAGCAGAGGCATTAGGAGCAAATTTAAATGGCAAACCTTGTGGTAGTTTCGGTGAATTTGGGGTGTTAAGTTTTAATGGAAATAAGATTATCACAACTTCAGGAGGGGGTGCGCTACTTTCAAACAATGAAGAAATGATTAAGAAAGCGAGATTTCTTTCAACACAAGCTAGGGATACAGCGCCTCATTATCAACATTCACATATTGGTTATAATTATAGAATGTCAAATGTACTAGCTGGAATAGGTCGCGGACAATTAGAAATTTTAAATGATCGCGTAGTAGCTAGAAGAAATAATTTTCAAAGATATAAAGACTTTTTTTCTAAGTATATTAATAAAGGTTTTGATATTAAATTTCAAGAAGAACCAAATGGGTATTTTTCTAATCGTTGGTTAACATGTATTTTGGTGGATCCAATTTCGAATAAAGGTTTAACTCTTGAAGATATTAGACTAGCTATGGATGCTGAAAATATTGAAACAAGACCGTTATGGAAACCCATGCATCAACAACCAGTTTTTGCTACCGCAAAAAGCTACTTAAATGGAACTTCTGATAAATTATTTAAAAACGGACTTTGTTTGCCTAGTGGTTCCAATTTAACAGAACAAGAGTTTGATAGAATCTTTAAGTCTTTAGATAATATTTTTGCTAAATTTTCATAAATGTATAGAAATTATATAAAGTATATAGGAGATATCATTGTTTCTTTGTCTTTATTAATGATTCTTTCTCCAATAATTTTATTCACTGCTATTCTATTGCTCCTTACTAATCGTGGTAAGGTTTTCTTTTTTCAACAAAGGCCTGGGTTGAATAATAAACCTTTTTACATTGTTAAATTCAAAACAATGGTTGATGCTTTTGATATAAAGGGTAATCCCTTGCCAGATGAAGAAAGATTAACAAAAATCGGAAAATTTGTAAGATCTACATCATTAGATGAATTATTACAATTAGTAAATGTTATAAAAGGTGATATGAGTCTAATTGGCCCAAGACCATTATTAATGAGATATCTTCCAAGATATTCAAGTGAACAAGCCAAGCGACATGAAGTAAAACCAGGAATTACTGGTTGGGCTCAAGTTAATGGAAGAAATGCGATAAGTTGGGAGCAGAAGTTCAAATATGATGTGGAATATGTCGATAATCAATCAATAATTTTAGATTTGAAAATTTTATGGCTTACTTTTCTTAATGTAATACAAAGAAAAGGAATAAGCTCAAATGGACATGCAACTATGGAAGAATTTAAAGGTTAAAATAATTTTATGAAAATAGTATCAATTACCGAACCTCAAATCCAAGGTGTAAAACTGATTAATTTTGAGCGTTTTACTGATAAACGCGGTTTCTTTACCGAGACATTTAGAGTATCTGATTTTATCAATAATGAATTAAAGTGTTTCCCTAATGGTATTATGCAAGCCAATGAGAGTTATTCTCGTCGTAATGTATTAAGAGGTTTGCATTTTCAGTGGAATCCCAATATGGGAAAATTAGTGAGAACCATTTCTGGTCATATGGTGGATTTGGTATTGGATTTAAGACATGGTTCACCCACTCAAGGTAAAATCATGGCATTCAACATGCCAGCCAATTCAACAGATGGAACAACAAGTTGGATTTGGGTACCTGAAGGATGTGCGCATGGTAATTTCTTTTTAGAAGATTCTTATATAGAGTATTTCTGTTCTGGTTCTTATAATGGAGAATGTGAAGCAGGGGTATCACCTTTTGCTGAAGATATTGATTGGAGTATCTGTGATCCGAAATTAAAAAACCTATTTGCAGATTTAAAAGATAGTTTTATCGCTACTTCAAAAGATATCAATGGTTTATCTGTAACGCAATGGTTAGATAGAGAAGACTCGAAAAATTTTACTATTTAATGAGTAGCAAAATTTTAATAACAGGGGCTGCAGGTAAATTAGGTTCAGCAGTTCTTTCATTGATGCCTGAAACGATTGGAGCTACAAGAGCCGATTTTGATTTGTCTAACGCTGTACAAATGGATGCTTTTTTAGACAAGCATCCAGGTATTACAGCCATACTGAATTGTGCTGCGATGATTTCTCCTCCAAAGATTAATGAAGATATTGCCCAAGCCATTCAGTCAAATATTATTGGAACATCTTTATTAGCGGCTGCTTGTTATAAAAGAAATATACGTTTAGTATATATCTCAACTGACTACGTATTTGCTGGAGAAAAGGGTATGTATAAAGAAGGAGATGAGTTATTGCCTCAAAACAAATACGCTTGGTCTAAACTAGGAGGGGAGTGCGCCGTTCAAATGTTAGATAACTATGTGATTATTAGATTGTCATTTGGCCCAGATGTTTTCCCTTATAAAGCAGCTTTTACAGATCAGTTCACTTCTAGAGAATCTGCTTCGGTTATAGCTAAAAAGATTAAAAATATCGTAGTTTCGGATTTCAAAGGCGTGATTCATATTGGAGGTGCTAGAAAATCAGTATATGAGTACGCTTTGAGCCTTGGCGCAGAGAATATCGATAAAATTAGTATTAAAGATATGTCTGTTAAAATGCCAACAGATACTTCATTAGATTGTAGTTTATACAACCAACAATTTAATAAAG
>JACCDH010977698.1_pt1 | contig 29622 bp, 28 predicted proteins | sample 7442481 | NCBI WGS metagenome assembly JACCDH01 (sample SAMN15323433, study PRJNA562643) | freshwater metagenome | isolation source: river surface water | place: USA:Blue River Watershed | collected 2017-08-15
AAAGACCCTCGCTCTAAAACAAAAGACAGTAATGGCATTCCAATTGCAGATAGCGTAAATCCCCATTTGCCAAAAGGCCAAACCCTTGAGGATTGGATACATCAAGCAGAGGCTGCAAACTTTAATGTGCTAGCCGGTCAGTTATCTGTCAGCTTAGCTGAAAGTAGCTATAAAGCCTCGCAAGCGCTGAACTATCCTTCCCTTAATTTTGTAGGTACAGCCGGCTACAACACCTCCAATGGAACGGCGAATAGCTTAACTCCGTCACAAACAAATATTTATAACAATACTATTGCTTTACAGATGACCATTCCCCTGGTCTCAGGCGGTTACAACAGCTCACTCATTCGTCAGAATGCTGCCCTGCTAGATGCAGCAAAGGCGAACTATGACAATGCACGCCGTACCGCAGCCCAAAGTACCCGTGCAGCCTTCACTGGCTTCTATGGTGGCCTAGCCAGCGTCAAAGCCTATGAGGCAGCTGAGCGCTCTTCTACATCTGCTTTGGAATCAAGCAAGCTGGGATTTCAGGTGGGGACTTTGATCAATATTGATGTATTGATTGCTTTAGACACCGTGATCACTACACGCTCACAATTACAACAAGCACGCTACAACACAATTCTGAATGCTATAAAGCTTAAGGCACATGCGGCAGCACTATCGGATGAAGATCTAATTGCTATCAATACCTTGCTGCGATAACAACTAAAAATCAGTCAACACTTAAGCTTGATCCAGAAGCTTTAAAGATGCATCAAGAACCTCTTGAACGCTGGGTGGATGTTGAATATCACCTACATTACAAATTCGATCGGACCAATAGCCTTCCGTTTTCCAACGCGGCGAATCGCAATAGATTTCCACAGTGGGCTTAGCGAGTGCTGCTGCCAAATGTGTGAGACCAGTATCTACCCCCACTGTTAAAGCAGCTCCAGCAATGACTGAGAATGCCTCTTCAATAGAAAAGGCTGACGGCACTAGGGCCCCAGAAATCTGAGAGGCAAGTAATTGACTCACCGCTTTTTCTGCGGCATTTCCCCAAGGGAAAATCACTTGGTAGCCACGACTTGATAGCTCCTTACCCAACTCAATCCAATACTCATTAGACCAACGCTTTGCTTCACGTGCAGTCGAATGAAAGCATAAGACGTAAGGCTTATTCAAGCCACCAACAGAAGTTTGAGGAATGCTAGCGATGAATGCCGAGGGATAAAACTGCGGTGCATCACCTCGATCTATCAAATGCCAATCTAATACTGAGGACATCACCCAGCGCGATCGATCCACCGCATGACATTGACTTGGAACCTGAACAGATTGGTTATAGAAAGATCGGGCGAGCGGCTCATATCCAGAAAACTCCGTTGCATTTGCAAGGCCTGCAATCACAGCACCAGGATCTTTCTTGGCCAGGGAGCAGACGATGGCGGATTTTAAAAGACCTTGTGTTTCAATTAATACATCGTAGGTAGTGGATTGAAGTACTTTTCTAAATGCAAAAAAATCTTTCCATGTTGCCAAGCAAAAGAGCTTTTTTTTCCAGCGACGCAATCCAAAAGGAATGATGTGGTCAATTCCACGAAAACCATCTCGTGACAATAAAGGCTCTAAGAGGTGAACATATCCCTCCTCTACCACCCAATCAATTTGAGCATCCGGCAATCGTGCACGCAAGTCCCACACAATCGGCAAGTTATGTAATACATCCCCAAGGGAGGATAGTTTTACTAATAGGATTTTGGGAGAAGCGCTCATGCGAGCATTATCTTATCTTTTGAAAATACCCCTAAATTAAATTAAAACTTAGGGGCGGCATCCCACGATAAGCCAGCAGAATCTTTGGTATTCATATTAGGCGTGATGCCTTCTGGCAAAGGCCATACGATCTTGATCTGGGGATCATTCCAAGCTAGACAAGCCTCGCTCTGTGGGTGATAGTAGTCGGTTGTTTTGTATAAAAACTCTGCCGTCTCAGATAGCACCAGGAAGCCATGTGCCAGACCTACTGGAATCCACATTTGTTTATGATTTTGTGCGCTTAACTCAACCCCGACCCAGCTGCCATACGTTGGTGAATTCTGACGAATATCCACAGCTACATCAAAAACGCTACCAGCTACAACACGCACCAACTTACCCTGCGATTGTTCAAGCTGATAATGCAAGCCCCGCAAGGTCCATTGACGAGAAAATGAATGATTATCTTGCACAAACTCCACATTCAAACCTGTGGCTGCAGAAAAATCTTGGGTATTAAACGATTCAGTAAACCAGCCACGTTCATCACCAAATACTTTAGACTCGATTACCAACACATCATGAATAGCTGTAGGGGTGACTTGCAATTTCAAAGAGGCGCTCATTCGACAATCTTTTTATGAGACAAAGCTACAGGCTGTGCAGACGTATTGAGCTCATTCAATATTTTACTCAAGTACTGACCATAACTATTCTTACTTAACTGAGCAGCCACTTGTTGCACTGTCTCAGCACTAATCCAGCCCTGACGATAAGCAATCTCTTCGGGGCATGCCACCATCAGACCTTGGCGCTTCTGTAGCGTGGCGATAAAGCCTGCGGCGTCCAATAAAGAATCGTGCGTTCCAGTATCAAGCCATGCAAAACCACGGCCCATGATTTCTACACTCAGTTCATTCTTTTCGAGATAAGCGCGATTGACATCAGTAATTTCGAGCTCGCCACGGGCACTCGGTTTGATTGAGGAGGCGATATCGCACACTTGATTGTCATAAAAGTACAGGCCAGTTACTGCATAGCTACTTCTCGGTTTGAGTGGCTTTTCTTCAATAGAGAGCGCCTTGTAATCTTTATCAAACTCTACTACGCCATAACGCTCAGGGTCAGTGACGTGATAGGCAAAAACCGTAGCGCCACTATTGCGAGCATTGGCACTGTTAAGCTGATCAACTAATTCATGGCCGTAAAAAATGTTATCGCCCAAGACTAAAGCGCTTGGATTATTCCCAACAAAGTTTTTACCTAAAGTAAATGCTTGCGCTAAACCATCAGGGGATGGTTGCACGCAATACTCAATGTTCAAACCCCATTGCGACCCATCGCCTAGCAACTCTGCAAAACGCGGTGTGTCATGCGGTGTGGAGATCAACAAAATATCCCGGATACCAGCTAGCATCAGAGTCGTTAAGGGGTAATAGACCATGGGCTTATCGTAGACAGGCATGAGCTGTTTAGAAACAGCTTGAGTCACAGGGTACAAACGCGTTCCCGAGCCACCGGCCAAAATTATGCCTTTGCGATTCATCTGATTTACTGCCATAGCATTCTTTCTAGATAAGTCCGTCTTTAGCTAAATTGCGTACATAAGATCGGACTGCCTCATCCCAAGGCTGATTTAACAACTCTAATTTTGACATATCACCACGAGCCCTCAAGACTTGACCGAGCTTATCCGTCGACATCCTTGAATTCATCGGCCTAGGAGCCGGTAAAGGGTATTCCGCTGCAGGAATTGGTTTGATGCCATCTGACGCCACTTTCAACGGCACTCCGACCTCTGAAGCGAGCTGCACCACCAGAGCTGCCAAGCCGTGCCAAGTTGTCTCCCCAGCGGGAACGGCATGATAAATGCCTGACGGAAATTGTCTAACCCCCAAACCCTCATCGGTCGCCAGATCCAAACTGACTTGCGCTAACCATGCAGCGCTAGTTGGCACACCATATTGATCATGAATGATCTTTAGCTCTTCATGATCTTTAGCTAAGCGCAAAATGGTACGAATAAAGTTGCCACCCTCTCCATATACCCAACTGGTTCTGAAGATAGCGTATTGACCGCTGCCATGATTAATAGCAAATACTCGAGCAACAGCCTCTTCTCCGGCAGCCTTACTTTTCCCATAAAACCCCAAAGGGTTTCGCACATCATCTTCTAAGTAATAGCCGTATTTTTCACCATCAAAGACATAGTCTGTTGAGTAGTGGAGAAAAGTAGCGTCATGGTCTGCAGCATATTGTGCCATGACTTCAGGTGCTCTTGCATTGATTGCAAAGGCTTGATCAACGTCTGTCTCTGCCTTATCTACTGCTGTGTATGCCGAGGCATTCACAATCAGCTTAGGCTGGAATTGATTTAGGAGATTGTTTAATACAACAACATTAGTGAGATCGCATTCAGAGCGTCCTGCATATTTAATAATTGGCTTGTCTGCCAAAACAGGCAAGAGCCCATCTAGCAAAACATGAAATGCCTTACCTAATTGACCGTCTTTACCAAATATCAGGATATTCATAGAAAGGAAGTGGGTCTTAGTTGTATTGCTTTTGCAACCAGTCGCGATAGGATCCATTGACAACACCATCTACCCAGGCCGGATTATCTAAATACCATTGCACTGTTTTACGAATACCGGTATCAAAAGTCTCAGCAGGTCGCCAACCAAGCTCACGCTCAACTTTGCTTGCATCAATAGCATAGCGACGGTCATGGCCAGGACGATCCTTAACGTAAGTGATTTGTTCTACATATGACTTGCCATCGGCTCGGGGCTTTAATTCATCCAAAATTGCACAGATCGTTTTGACAACATCAATATTGGCTTTTTCATTCCAACCCCCGATGTTATATGTCTCACCTAATTTGCCTTTAGCCAGGACCTCGCAAATAGCTGAACAATGATCGCCAACATAAAGCCAATCACGAATCTGCTGGCCGTCGCCGTAGATTGGCAGTGACTTACCATCCAGAGCATTGAGAATCACCAGCGGAATTAACTTCTCTGGGAAGTGGTAAGGACCATAGTTATTGGAGCAATTGGTGGTGATGACCGGGAAACCATAAGTATGAAACCAAGCGCGTACTAAATGATCGGAAGCCGCTTTAGAGGCTGAGTATGGGCTGTTAGGCTCATACGAATTGGCTTCTGTAAATGCAGGATCGGTTGGTGATAATGATCCGTAAACCTCATCCGTCGATACATGATGAAAGCGAAAGGCTTTTTTGGAAGACTCATCTAAATCATTCCAATACTCACGCGCGCATTCAAGAAGATTAAAGGTGCCCACAATATTGGTGGAGACAAATTCAGCAGGCCCATAAATTGATCTATCTACGTGACTTTCTGCAGCAAAATTAATAATGGCACGTGGTTGAAACTCTTTGCATAATTTGGCAACCAAGTTCTTATCGCCAATATCGCCATGAACAAATACATGGCGGGGGCTATCCTTCAGAGAATCCAGAGTCGCCAGATTACCAGCATAGGTGAGCTTATCGAGGTTAACAACCCCCTCATTAGTGGGGCTCTTGAGCCAATCGAGTACAAAATTTCCACCAATAAATCCAGCACCGCCAGTTACTAATATCATTGCGTCTTCACTTATAGAGATTTCATCGAATCTAAATACTTATTAAACCGTTTTTTTCCAAAAATAGAATTGCCTAGCTTTTGAATTACCTTAAAAATACCCTTAGGCTTTAATGGCAGTGGAATTACCTCTGAATGCGGGTATTGCTGGCAATTAATTAATGCGCAGTTAATATAGATTTTATAACCTTTAGCCCTTAACTCTTCATGAAAAGGCACATGATCAGCCACGTCAAATCCAGCAGTAGAATCCACTCCAGCATATCTACCAGCTAAAAATGCCTCGCGTTTGTATATGGCTAAGCCACCAAATGCAGAATCAACCTCAATAAATCCCAGTTGAGGTGGTAAAACCGGTTGTCTCGCTGTAACCGCTAAATTTTCAGCCGCCCTATCTCCAATCACTTCCTCTAAAGATTGTTTATGCTGCCAGCAGTCGACTGGACACCACTCAGGATGACGTAAGGCCCAAGTATCATAGTAAGGACCCTGCTGATTAGCTGTAACTACATCCCAACTCTCATCAGCCTCCCAACAATCAATAATCTTATCGGGAGTAACTAGGCCGTTCATGCCATCTAAGTCTGCCATGGCAATGAAATCAATATCAGCAAACTGAGGATTATTTGCAACCGCGTCAATAATCAGGTTCCGGCAAAGGGCAATTCGATCGGTACGCCGAGGATACTTTTCGCTTAATTTGCCAGCACTAGCATAGGAGAAATTCTTGATTACTCCCTGTAGTTCTTCTAATTTTTTCACGGTATCATCACTAGAATCACTTTCAACCACAAAGCAATGGATTTCTTTAAAGCCTCCAAGGCTTGTAACTAGGGTCTCAACCTCATTCTGAATCGTGTGCGCTACATTTCTAACTGGGCCAGCTAATAAGATTTTGGAATCCGCAATAGATTTGCGCCCCGATTTCTGTGATCTAAATAGAGTCATATTTAAATAATGTTATTTGCCAATTACTATCAACAGGATAGAGTCAAAAATGCTTCTTTTGAAGAAATTGATAGACATCATACCTACAACCCCACATTCACTAATAGGTTATTAAGGGCTGAATTTCTCAAACGGGGCATTGAATTAAATAATCCAGATGTCAATCAAGGGAAAGAAGTTGCTTTTAGTATTTTGCATGACGGTCAAGAGCTTGACCAAATCTCCGCCCCAAAGTACCTTATTGCCACTGAAAACCCATACATTTGCCCGCTGAACAAAAATCAAGACTACCTTCAATCATTTGATGGGGTGTTCACCTGGAATACAAACTTGCTACACCTGCCAAATACTAACCATGTATTTATACCCAATCAAATTGAAGTAAAAGACACACCCTCATTTCCAAATCGTCCTATCTTTTCTTGCATCATCAATGCAAACAAAGCATTTCCTACGCCAGTGAACGATGACCTCTATCAAGAACGCATCCGAGTCATTCGCTGGTATGAAAAAAATGCTCCTCAGTATTTTTCTCTGTATGGATTGGGCTGGAACAAGCCTGAACCCGCGTTCACCTTCTCCAAGAAAATAAGTCGACGCATAAAACGATTGGCGACACAAGCATTTGGCTATAGGCCATTTCCAAGCTATGCGGGAGAAGTTGCAGACAAAGGAAGCGTTTATCAGATGACCAAATTTGGCTACTGCTATGAAAATGTCGCGAATTTACCCGATTACATTAGTGAAAAAATATTTGATTGCTTCTTTAATGGTTGCGTGCCCGTATATTGGGGATCAAACACTATAGAAAAGCATATTCCCAGTAATTGCTATATCGATCGCCGTAACTTCAAAAACACAGAAGAAGCTCACCAATTTCTTCTTAGTATTGATGAAGCTCATTACCTCCAATATCAAGACAATATTAAAAATTTCCTAGCCAGCTCCAAAGCGATGGAATTTGACACCACGAGTTACGTCTCCATTATTGTTAATAAAGTATTAAGAGATCTCCAAAAATGAATCAACGGTTTTTGATTGACTACGATAATCCCGATGCCGGAATTGGGCATTCCATGGGAATCATCAATCGCGCCCTGAAGATCGCCAACCGCAACCAATTGCAACTTGCCTACTCCGAGAATCAGCTACGCAAGTCAGATAAAAAAGATTGGGGTTGGCGTATCAGGCAAAGCCTTCGCAAGCTTAGGGGTAAACGTCCAGATGAGACCCATAACATTGGAAATGATTTAAATCGGATGCTTGATCTCAAAAATCTGCTGCCTAGCAGGGAAGATCTTGAGAAAAAAATTCAGCGCGGAGATATCAAGTTAATTGATCTTCCCGAGTTTGAAATTCACATTCCTTCCAATCAACATCAAGATGACCAAATATATCAATCTGTAGATCAATTTATCCGCTCACACCCAGGCCCTAATATTGCATTCAGAATTAGAAACAACCGATTTGGTGACTATGAGTACGCCTCAACCAGGGGCTGGTTCATCGATGCCTATAACAAGGCGCGCAAAAGCTTTCCGCTAATACTCTCATACAGGCCTGATAAGCTCAATATTGCCATCCATATCAGACGAGGAGATCTGCTTCCAGGTCGGCAATTTTCAGATCTGTCTTCAAGGATGCTGCCGGATGAATGGTATTTACAAGTTATTGACGCCGCCCTAAATAAGTCAAGTAAGCCAGTAGCGCTTCATATTTTTAGTGAAGGTCAAGATGGGCGGTACTACTCAGAAAATGGCACTCCATTTTCCTGGAGGGAGCACTTTAAGCAATTGCCATATGAAGTTCATGAGCATATTGATAGTGATTTTTTAAGTACTTTTCACCACTTAATACATGCAGATATTCTGATTGGATCGAAAAGTGGTATGAGCCACCTCGCAGGCATGCTCAGTGAACACATTAAGCTTATGCCAGGAATGTGGCACTCATACAGAGGTTCAGAGAAAATACTTGAACTTGCGGGCACGCTTGAAAACGGCGTTGATAAGAAAAGTATTTCAAGCTTTATTCAACAATCACAGCAACTTACCTAACTAGATAAGTTGCCCAAAGCCCTGCTAGCAATCGTTCTAGACGAGTAAACGGGGTATATATGCCGTTTCTTCGATACTGGAAACGAGCATATATTTCTAAATTTGCCTTTAATGAAATTGCTTTAAATCGTTGATTTAAAGCGCGCAAAAGTCCAACACCATCTTTGATCCGCAATAAAAATGGCAACTGTCTGGGATAAAAATTTCCCGGAATCCCCAAGAGTTCGAGGTACTTTTTCTGCACCTCAATGGTGGTGATCTTAAATTTCTCGAGATGAACTGAACTGGTTTGAGATGGATAGCGTCTGTAGGTAATAAGACGTTCTTTTAAGTTAAGAAACCGATATCCAGCAGCTGCCATTTGCACCCATAAATAGTAATCTTCTGAAGTTAAGATTGAGGTGTCGTACTTAAATTGTTTAAAAATTTCCGCTTTACCCATCATTGCAGAATTACAAAGGCCACAATACACAGCCAAGAGGGATCTTAAATCGGCATCTGTAAATTTATCTTTAGATTTTTTAACTTGATGGGTAGATTCATCTAAAACCCACTGGGCACTGCCACAAATATCGCAATCTCCACGCTCAATACTTTGTAACTGCTTTTCAATTCGAGTCGGATCAGCAATATCATCGGCATCCATGAGAGCGATATATTGCCCAGAAGCCCGATCAATCATTTCATTTCGCGCTCTCACAACCCCATAATTTTGATCGGAGAGCATCTTTACAATTCTTGGATCCTGATACCCCTCTATCACCGCCCTAGTTTTATCAGTAGAGCCATCATCAAAAATAATCAGCTCAAGATTGTCATGATATTGATTCAAGATACTGTCTATCGCCTCGGCAATATAAAGCTCCGAGTTAAATGCTGGCATCAGCACACTGACCAGTGGCATAGTTTTCATCAAATATAGCTTTGCAAATAACGGCCAAATCTTTTTATTTTTTTCAAAGCAATCGAAAAAAAAGATTTTTGACTGGGCCCGTAATCCAAGCTCAAATCCCAGCTTGACTGATAAATGACACCCAGATAATTTTCTTTGAGTTTAGATGGCAACTCACCTATGCGACGCAATAAATAGTAGTGCCAATCGTAGTAATAAATCCTAAATAGCTGCTCAATTGGGTAAAGTGGTATTGCCTTGAAATTTAATAATGCCTCGAGGTACAAGAGTGTTTCCGGATGATCAGGCGTACACACATCCCAAAATGTAAGGCCTTGAGGCTTTAGAAAGCGCTCATCTAACGATCGCCACACTGCTGCCGACCATATAAACGGCGGACAAGGGCAGTAGTAGTTAGGCCCTTGACGCCCAAACAAGGCCTTCACCCTATCACCCTCCAACTTGAGTTGCTGAGGTGCCCTCCCAAAACCACGATCCACTGCTAATTGAAAATACTCCTTATTCTGATATATGACCGTATAGGGATTTCCATCATCCGCAAGAAAATCTGCCTTATAAAAGGGCTTGATAAAAATACAGTCAGAGTCCAAGCAAACGTAGTTTTCGCATAATCCTAGGCGCCAAAATTCAGATTTAACTACCTGCTGAACAAAACTGCCGGATTTACTCTCCTCAACTCCAGCTGGCGCAAGAGTATTTGCTTTAATGATTGACTCATCCGATACCCACGCATACCCCTGATCCCCTACGATCCGAAGTAATAAATCTCGATCTTGATCTGGCGTAGAAATATAAAAAGGAATTTTCTCAAGATTGAATTCCTGAATGGAACCTAATAAGCGCTTTAAGCGCAAAAAATCTTTTCGATAAGATTTGCAGTAGAGGATGATTTGATTCAACTAGAATCCCGTTCTTTATTTTGATCTATTTTGTATTTGAGTCAAGATTGTAGAAACCGCCTGGTCTACGCCAATTGGGTTCCAAGCGGGTTGAATCAACTGCTGATTGCGCCAGTCCAACCAAATTTTTTCCAAAGCAATCTGAATCTCAGTAGTATCACTTTGTGGGCTAATGTAAGCCCCTCTATCCAATAGCATTTGATCCAACTGGGGATTGCGATGGGTAATACCCCAAATTGGACGACCCGTCCAGAGGTAATCATAAAACTTGGATGGAATGTACTCGGCACACCATTCATCATTCCCATGCAGCAAGATTAAAACATCAGCTGCTTGCATTTTCTCAGCAACCTGTTCGCGACCTGACTTACCGGTGATGGGATCTCTTTCTAAACGCCCATGTGCCAGCAATACATCTTCAAAACCCAATTGCTTCATAGCATCCATCGATAGTGAATCCAAGGGCGCGCCATAAGCATGTACACGAATTCGATCCCGAGCCTCTGGATACTTTTTTAGCAAAGGCACCAAGGCCTTAAGAATAGAAGATAGTGAGCGGTCATTTGCCAAGGAACCAAAATGGCATATATTGAGTTGCTCTGTGTATTGGTGTGGTTGATTAGCATCTGGACTTCCTGGCGGTTCAGCACCAGGCGTCACCACGAAACCATGTGCATTATTAGGAGTGTTCAAATTTGGGTTGCGAACCTTAGCATAGTGCAAAGCACCATCGGTAAACCACCAGACCTTGTCGGCAAATCGAGTGAGTTGATTTTCTAAATAGTGACGAAAACGGGCATCACGATTTTTAGGCTTTTCATAACCCTGATCTTCTGGATTCTTACGGATAACCAAAGGATCATGCACCTCAGAAATTAACTCAATACCCGTTGCCTTTTTTAGCCAAACTCCGGCGAGGTGGGCAGACCATGCGCTCCCCACCGAGAAAACTACATCAACTTTGCCAGCGCGTATTAAGCGCCAACCATGAAAAAAAGCTGGTAATGCCCAAGACCACTGACTCGAGTAACCAAGCAATAACTTCTCAATTGCAATCAAAGGTGAAAGTAATAATGACACTGTTCTGGTTGTGAATTTATAAACCAAGCCTCGACCATACTTATTGGCAACCCAGTGTCGAAAGTCAAAGCGAAATCCTGATGGACCCCAAGCAATGAACTGGTAATGTGGAAAACGTTGGTCTTTTAGTCCGGTAATCGCACTAAACACAATGGGCTCAATACCAGCCTCCACTAGATATGGAACCTTATCGGTAATAGTCAAGCTCGCAGCGCGCCCATCCATATTGAATGCATGTGTCAAAATCAGCCAGCGCTTCTTGTCAGTTATTGCTGGTAATTGCACGGTACTTTGAGTACTCAAGAGCTATATCCGATCTAACTAGTTGCCAGCAACAATAGACATCACCGCCATACGCACAGCAATACCAAAGGTCACTTGGTTCAGGATAACTGACTGAGGACCATCCGCTACAGCTGAATCAATTTCTACGCCACGGTTCATGGGGCCTGGATGCATCACTATCGCATCAGGCTTAGCCAAATCTAAACGTGCAGGCGTTAAGCCATACTGCTTGAAGAAAGCATCGCCCTCAGGGACTTGACCGACTTCCATGCGCTCTTTCTGAATACGCAGAGTCATCACTACATCAACACCCTTTAGACCCTCCTCCATAGTGTGGAAGACCTTCACACCCAGCATATCTAAGTTGCTCGGCAAAAGGCTCTCCGGGCCAATAGCACGAATATCCGTACAACCCAAGGTTCTCAAAGCGCAGATATTGGATTTGGCAACTCGGCTATGAACAATGTCGCCAACAATGGCAACTTTGAGACCACTAAAGTCTTTCTTAAAGTGGCGCATCGTATACATATCCAATAGACCTTGAGTTGGATGTTGATGACTACCATCACCTGCATTCACCACATGCACATGTGCAGGAATGTGTTGAGCGATCTCAATCGGAGCCCTGGAAACACTGTGACGTACTACAAAAATATCCGCCTGCATTGCCACTAAGTTATCAATCGTATCTAAGAGGCTCTCTCCTTTAGCTGTTGAAGAGGTAGAAATATCTAAGTTGATCACATCCGCGGATAAACGCTTTGCAGCAATCTCAAATGTAGTACGGGTACGCGTAGAGTTTTCAAAAAACAGATTAAATACACTCTTGCCGCGCAAGAGCGGGACTTTTTTCACTTCCCGTGCAGGATCAGTCACGCTGACAAATTGTTGAGCGGTATCTAAAATATGTAGAATCTGCTCTTTTGGTAAACCTTCTAGAGTCAGCAAGTGAGTTAATTCACCTGCACCATTAAATTGATTTACCGGAGCGTTTACTAAGTCGTTCACTCCGCTCATGCTGCGCGCTCCTCTAATTGGAAGCTGAACTTGCCAGCATCATCTTTTTCTAAGACCAATATTTGATTCCCTGGAATACTCACTGGCTCCCCTACAAAATCAGCTGAGATTGGCAACTCACGATTCTCACGATCCGCCAAAACCATCAATTCGACTTGCGCTGGTCTACCAAAATCAAACAACTCATTGAGTGCTGCACGAACCGTACGTCCAGTAAGCAAAACATCGTCAATCAAAATGACATTTGCACCATTCACCTCAAAAGGAAGATAAGTGGACATCGTACTGGCAGTACGAAGCGCTGTCATGCCCTTCTCCGCATAGTCATCTCGATGAAACGCCACGTTAATGACACCAAAGTGGGAAAGATTTAAATCTGTAGCTAAACGCTCTGCAATCCAAGCCCCGCCCATTGCAAGACCGGCCAACTCAAATGAATCGCCCCCCTTTTTGCGCTGACTCAAAGTCTCTAGTAATTTCAGATAGGACTGCTCTGCATTCATCTCAACTAATCCAATTCTTTTCAAGAAAATACTGCTCCAAAATCAAGGCCGCAGACTCGGCATCCAAATTGTCTCGCATATTGGGGTCGCCCTCTAAAACAGCTGAGGTATACCGCTCATCAACCCACTCCACCGGCAAATGAAAGCGTCCATGCAGCTGGTTGCCAAAGCGGCGGGCCTTGGCACTCATCTTATGCTCAGTCCCGTCAGGATGGCATGGCAGCCCCACAACCAACTGGTTTGGTTGCCATTCTTTGATGAGGGTTTGAATAGCCCTAAATCTCACATCCTCAGATGGCTCCTCAATAATCCTCAATGGCTGGCCAGCTTTGGTCAGGGTATTGCCAACAGCAACGCCAATACGTCTCGTCCCGAAGTCAAAGGCCATGACCGTCAGCTCTACGCCCTTATTAATACCCTCAGGCATGCCCTGCCTCGCCAGAAAGATGGGATGGATCAAAACCTAAAAGACTCATCGTCCTCTCGTAGCGCTGGCTAGAGGGGGTGTTGAAAATAATCTCAATCATTTGCTGCTGGGATAAGGGAACATTGATCCAGCCATTGAGAGTGATCTCCTCCTCAAGCTGGCCCGCACTCCAACCCGCATAACCTAAGGTCATTAAGAATTTGCTGGGCCCAGAACCTGTTGCCACGGCCTCAAGTACATCTTTAGATGTCGTCATGGTTAAGCCACCTGGAACTGCTAAGGAGGAGCTGTAAGCCACTTCTGTAGTGGGCTCGTGTAAGACAAAACCCCGCTCGATTTGTACTGGACCACCAAAATAGACCGGTTGTTCAGATACTGGCTCAGCCTCCAGCTTGACCTCAATTTTTTCAAATAAAGCACCCATATCCAGCTCAGTTGGGCGATTAATCACCAAGCCCATTGCACCGCGTTCAGTATGCTCAAAAAGATAAATGACTGAACCTGCAAAATTGGGGTCGACCATCCCAGGCATGGCAACAAGGAATTGGTTTGCTAGATGATCAGCGGAATAAGAAATTGAGGGCCCAGCAGCTAAAGCTTGGGAAGTCTGGGTGGGCACTGCAGCGTGTCCCACAGGGGCTTTTTTAGCCATGTTCATGTGGTTTTATTTTACCGAATTCCCCCACCTAAGTTAGATCTTTCCAGTCATCCAGTAGGCTAAAAGACCGACCGTCTCATGCAGGAGGTTATTCCACTGCTTAGCACCCTCCATCAGATCAAATGAACCCCAATGCAAACTATTTCCCGTTTGGTAATCGACTATCACTGGAACTACCTCAATGCCCTGTTTTTGAAAAATCCTCACTGATCGGTACATATGTGATGCCGAAGTAATCAAAAGCCAAGGTTTTGGGGGTGCATTAGTATCCTTAGCCCCTAACTCCAAGATCATGGGCTTCATGAATATGACATTTTCATAAGTATTGCGGGATTGATTTTCATAATGGGCATTTTTGTCTGGCAACCCCTGCTCCGCTACCAGCTGTTTGAAGGCATCCGCCTCAGAGATCCCTTTGGGGGAAAGACGCCCAGAGAAACCGCTAAAGATGTAGGGTAGATCGGGGTATTTGCGAATAAGTTCAAAAGCTTTAGTGACCCGCTCTGCAGCAGATCCAATAGAGATCTCGCCACGATCTACTGCAATCTCCCCACCCTCAATGGCACCGCCCAAAATAATGATCCCACCAAAGTCCGCCTCTGATATCTGTGCAATTTGAACCTTGGGAACGCTATCTTCAAGGGCTCTTAAAAAGACCTCAGAAGTAGGCAACCATCCAAGCAGCAATAAGTCTGCCAAAGCAAACAATAAGAATCGTTTACATAGATGGGGTTTTCTAAGACTCAGAAATAACAAGCTGAGCGCCACAAAAACAATTACCCAGTTCAGGGGCTCAATGCAAAACTGCACCAATTTTGAAAAAACGAAAAATAAAGTATCCATTAGTGATCAATCTATTTAATAAGCAGAATGTTACTCGCAAGCCAAGCGAAGCTCTTTAATAAGCCCTAATATAGGGGCTATGCAAAAAGCTCTCGTTTGGCTCCGTCGTGACCTGCGTCTCTATGACAATGCAGCGCTTCATCACGCCCTAAAAAATAATACTCAGGTTTGGCTAGCGTTTATCTTCGATACCGATATTCTGGATCCGCTGAAGTCTGAAGAGCTAGATGCAATCGGCCTGAAGCATGATCGGCGTGTAGACTTTATTTGGCAAGGTCTGAAGCAAATCGATGAGCAATTACGCAAACAAGGTGGAGGACTGATTGTTCAGTTCGGAAAACCTAATTCGTGCATTCCGGAGATTGCAGAGGCATTGGGTGTCAATACCGTTTACGCCAATCATGACTATGAGCCATCGGCAATTGCACGTGATACCTCGGTTGCTAAATCACTAAACAGGCTAGGTATTGAATTGGAGACCTTCAAAGATCAAGTCATCTTTGAGAAGAAGGAAATTCTTACCAACTCCAACACCGTGTTTTCTATCTTCACGCCATACAAAAATAATTGGCTCAAGACTTTGCAAGAAAAAGATATTGCGGCCTATGACTGCACACCTAAAAAGGGACAGTTCGCAGCCATCCCAAAGACTCTGGAGACCTCTTTCCCCTCACTAGAGTCTATGGGCTTTAGCCCCACAGGTATTGAGACCTATCTGCCACCAGGATCAGAGGGTGGCCAGAGTTTCTTGGAAGACTTCCTGCATCGCATCGATCAATACCAAATCGGTCGTGACTTCCCAGCCATTAAAGGGGTGAGCTATCTATCTACCCATCTGCGTTTTGGCATGCTCTCGATCCGAGGTTTGGTACGCGAAGCACATCGCCGTATGCTTGCTGGCAGTATGGGTGCAACGATCTGGTTAAGCGAGTTGATCTGGCGTGATTTTTATTTCATGATTCTGGCCAATCACCCACGTCTTGCCGAGGGTGCAGCCTTCAAGCCAGACTACGACAATATCGAGTGGGAAAGTGGTGCTACTGCCAAGAAGTTATTTAAAGCTTGGTGTGATGGCAAAACAGGTTACCCATTGGTAGATGCTGCCATGTGTCAGCTCAACCAAAGTGGCTATATGCATAACCGCCTACGCATGGTAGTTGCCAGCTTTCTTACTAAAGACTTGGGGATTGATTGGCGCTGGGGTGAAATGTATTTTGCAAAACACCTCAATGACTTTGAGCTATCTTCCAACAATGGTGGCTGGCAATGGGCCTCCTCTTCAGGATGCGATGCACAGCCCTACTTCCGTATCTTCAATCCGATTACCCAATCCCAGAAGTTTGATCCCGAAGGAAAATTTATCCGTCGCTACTTACCTCAACTGGACAAGCTCTCCAAGAAGTCTATTCATGCCCCTTGGGAAGCCGGTCATATTGAACTAGAAGCTGCCGGTATTCTGCTGGGTCGTGACTACCCCCTACCAGTTGTTAATCATGACGAGGCACGCAAAAAGACCTTGGTGCGCTATAGCGTTGTTAAAAAAGTGACTTCTGAGGATTCCACAACTTAATCACGGGCTTTAGTTCGTTCCGCCTTAAGATAGAGTATGAGTAAGATTTATGCCGTCGGTGATATTCAAGGGTGCGCACCATCCTTAAAGGCGCTCGTCAAAAAACTCCCCACTCAATCTAAGATCATTTTTTTGGGTGATCTCGTCAATCGCGGCCCGGACTCGTTAGGTACTTTACGCTATCTCAAACAATTACAAGAAGAAAAGCGTATTGAATGCATTCTGGGAAATCATGACCTCCATTTACTCGCAGTAGATGCTGGGATCCGAAAAACGAAGGGGCTTGATACTATTCAGCCTATCTTAGATGCACCCGATAGAGCAGAACTGATTCATTGGTTGCGCCATCGACCGATGGTACTCAGCAATGAAAAAGTTTTAACAGTTCATGCAGGGGTTCTACCTCAGTGGGACCTACAGCAAACTATTGAATGCGCACAAGAAGTAGAAAAGGCGCTCCGCAAAAAATCCTATAAAGATTTTTTAGCAAATATGTATGGCAACACTCCAACTAAGTGGAGTAACTCCCTTAAAGGTTATGAGCGTTTACGCGTCATTACCAATGCACTAACTCGCATTCGCTTTTGCACCCCCACCGGCACAATGGAATTCGAGAGTAAAGAAGGTTTTGAGGATGGTCCCACAGGCTATATCCCCTGGTTCAAAACCCCCAAACGAAAAACGCAAGACTCCCTCATTTACTTTGGACACTGGTCCACTCTAGGACTACTGCGACACGAGAATGTCATTGGCCTCGATACAGGCTGCGTCTGGGGTGGCAAACTGACTGCCATGGAAATTCCAGAATCCGGCAAACCCAATAAAGCCCTTGAAATCATTCAAGTTGATGGCTATGACCACCCACTCAGAATGTAATTCAGACTACCTAAATTAGCACCTAAGTAAATTCTCTTACAGCTTCTTAAATGCAGTTTTAGCTGCAGCAATGATCTCATCAAGCACAGCATTGTCATGAGCAATAGAGGTAAATCCAGCTTCATAAGCAGATGGTGCAAGGTAAACACCTTGATCTAACATCAAGTGGAAGAATTTCTTAAACGCTTCGATATCAGTTTTAGTTACTGCCTCAAAAGAAGTTGGGACTTCATTCGCAAAATAGAAACCGAACATACCGCCAACACTATCTACAGCAAACGGTACGCCCGCTTCATCCGCAGCCAGCTTTAATCCAGCCATGAGCTTTTCTGTTTGACCAGTAAGGCACTCATAGAAACCTTCTCTGGAAATAATTTCCAAGGTCTTTAAGCCTGCGGCTACGGCTACTGGGTTGCCTGACAAGGTACCAGCCTGATATACATTTCCCAGCGGAGCGAGCTTAGACATGATTTCTTTTTTACCACCAAAGGCAGCCATCGGCATGCCGCCGCCCATGACCTTGCCAAGGCAAGTGAGGTCAGGAGTAATGCCTTGAAGGGATTGGGCTCCACCCAATGCGACCCTGAAGCCAGTCATTACTTCGTCGTAAATTAATACGCTGCCATGCTGACTTGTAAGCTGGCGAAGGGTTGATAAAAATTCAGCTGAAGGCTTGATGAGATTCATATTGCCAGCAATCGGCTCAATAATGACTGCTGCAATCTGATCGCCTTGCTTATCAAACACTTCTTTCAGTGCTGCCACATCGTTGTATGGCAATACCAAAGTATGTTTAACGAGATCGTGTGGCACACCGCCAGATGATGGTGCATTTTGAGTCGAGTCCGCAAAGGTCAAGAGGCCAGAGCCTGCTTTCACCAACAAACTATCAGCATGCCCATGATAGCAACCTTCAAATTTAATGATGAGATCACGACCGGTATAACCACGTGCAAGACGCAAAGCACTCATCGTTGCTTCAGTCCCACTTGAGACCATGCGCACTTGCTCAATACTAGGAACTAACTGGCAGATGCGTTCTGCTAACTCAATTTCACCCTCGGTAGGAGCGCCATAGCTAAAGCTGGTTTCAGCTGCCTGCTTTACTGCTTCAACCACTTCTGGATTGGCATGGCCCGCAATCATGGGACCCCAAGACATAATTAAATCAATGTAACGTGTACCTTCAGCATCCCAGAAATAGGGACCTTTAGCTTTACTAACAAAACGGGGGGTGCCACCCACCTGACGAAAAGCTCGCACTGGCGAGTTCACTCCGCCTGGAATAGTCTTTTGCGCACGCTCAAATAAGATGTCGTTTTGTCCCAAGATGCTGTCCTGCTTTCGCTAAAGTATTTTTAGTAATTGATTAATTCGGGGCGATTAGATCGCCATCATTTCAAAGTCTTCTTTACGTGCGCCGCACTCAGGACAAGTCCAGTTCATAGGGACGTCTTTCCAAAGCGTTCCTGGTGCAATACCCTCTTCAGGCAAACCAGCGGCTTCGTCGTAAACCCAACCGCAAATTAAACACATGTATGTTTTAAATTCCATCGCCGTCTTCCTTGTAGATATCTTTATTTTAAATCTGCCACTGCATCGCGTTTTTGATGCATCTCAAACTTAAACAGCCTGCACTCCAACGGACCATTAAATAAAGGGGTGCGCTTGGATTCCTTAATACGCAACTGCCCTGGTAAGGCCATGTCCGCTGTGAGTACAAAGACATTCCAACCACCAAAAGCACCCTTGAGGTTTTGGCCGAATTGTCTTAAGAACTCGACAAATTTGGGGTCTTGCTCTCCTTGAGCTTGTAACTTTTTAAGTGACTCGCGGCTAGAGCGTTTAGCGCTCTGACGACCTGTTTCCAGATTAAAGGCATAGCGATCCTCTGGCTCTTCAGCTTGCTCATAGGAGTCACTCTCCATATCACCGCCTGTAGCCCGATCCTGACCTCGCCCACCTTTGATGACTAAGCGCTCACCATATGGAGGGTTCAAGAGCATGACACCCTCTTTAACATTCGATGGTGGTTTGCTAGCCAAGGCGTCAATCTGGCGAGTCACTGGTAAGCCAGGTAACTGCGCACGCTGCCAATTACCTTTAAACATTGCCACCAGACGCTCATTAATATCGCCACCGCTAATACCTAAAGATTCTGAATCTGGGAACTGCTTACGCTTTTCCATCATTTCAGCATGTGCAGCATCTTTCAGTGAACCCCAGCGTTTTTGCTCAGCAGCCTCGTTAAAAGGCTTGAGTCTTTGAAAACCAAAGCCATGGGCTGAAGTCACCAATGGACGATAGGCCAAGCGACTTGGCTTTGCATCATCGCCATACATTCCCGCCCGAATGGCTCCTGGCGGAATAGCTAAAGCCATTTGTGCAGCTTCAATCAAAAAGGTGCCACTACCGCACATTGGATCAAATAAGGTTTGAGCAGGCTTCCAGCCAGTAATTGACAGAATGCCTGCTGCAAGATTTTCTTTTAAAGGTGCATCACCTTTTTCATCGCGCCAGCCACGTTTAAATAAAGCTTCGCCAGAAGTATCTAAATAAATAGTTGCATGTGTTGTAGTCAGATGGGCTTGTACTCGTACATCCGGAAACGCAGTATCAATGCTTGGGCGATCACCAGTGACATCACGCAGGCGATCGACAATCGCATCCTTGATCTTTAAGGTGGCGAAATTCAAACTCTTGAGTGGGGAGCGATGAGCAGTCACATCCACCCGCAAAGTTTGCTTAGATGAGAACCACTCCTCCCAAGCCAAACCACTAGCTAATTTATAAAGATCTTCCTCTTGACGGTATGGCGATTCCGCCATTTGCAGCAAGACTCGGCTTGCAATTCGTGAATGCAGATTCAATGCCATTGACGCAGAGATAGGCGCCGCTAAACCTACGCCACCTGTAGGGCTAGTTGGTGTTGGATCAATCACCCAAGCGCCCAGAGCCTTGCAGTCAGGGCGCTGCGCAATACTTGCTAACTCTTGTGCAAGAGGCACTTCCAATCCACCTGGACAAACAACAAAAAATCTCATGGAGCTAGCAATCTAAAAAGGTGAAGTAAAAAATCATCAAAACAATTAAACAATTACTTAGGTATCAGCATCAAGGCTTGATCACGACTAAGGCTGTCACGATCAATAAAAGGATCACAGGCACTTCATTAAACCAGCGATACCAAACTCCAGAGCGGGCATTAACACCATTACGGAACTTTTTTAGCAAGCCCCAACAAGCATGGTGGTAACCAATAACCAAGATAACAAAGAAAAATTTGGCATGCATCCAAACCTCACCGGCACCAATCTTAAAATGCAGCCAAAGTGTCAGGCCCAACAAGACTGCAGGTACTGCCAAAATGGTCATAAAGCGAAAGAGGCGATCAGCCATGCCGAGAAGACGGGCATACACCTCTGGATTTTTTTCATCCGCCAGGTTCACAAAAATACGTGGGAGATAAAACAAGCCCGCAAACCAAGAGGCAATTAAGACAATGTGAAGTGTCTTAGTCCATAAATATGCATTACCCATGATGAATAGTTTCCGTTAGGTATTTTTTATCGTTCTTTAATCGGGATTGATTAAGTACGCATTTAAGTACGAATTTCGCCATGACCCATGACGATGTATTTGAGGGAAGTCAAACCATCTAAGCCAACAGGGCCACGAGCATGTAATTTATCGTTAGAAATGCCGATCTCTGCGCCAAGGCCATATTCAAAACCATCAGCAAAACGGGTGCTGGCATTGACCATCACGCTGGCACTATCGACTTCTCGCAAAAAGCGATTCGCTTGCGCTTGATTATTAGTAATGATGGCATCGGTATGTTTACTACCGTATTGCTCGATATGGCTCATGGCCTCATCTATATCCACAACAGTCTTAATAGACAAAATCGGCGCTAAATATTCTGTCTGCCAATCTTCTTCAGTGGCATTGACTAGATTTTTAAATCCTGCAGCCTCTAAAGTATTGCGAGTAAGGGGATCAACGCGCAACTCCACGCCCTTGTCTTGGTAGATCTTGCAGAGCGCTGGCAATACTTGGGGTGCAATGGTTTTGTTGACCAAGAGTGTTTCCATCGCATTGCAAGGAGCATAGCGTTGGGTCTTGGCGTTATCGCAAACCTTAATCGCCATCGCGATATCTGCATCAGCATCAATATAGGTATGACAAATTCCATCCAAATGCTTAATCATCGGCACACGTGCCTCTGCCATTAAGCGGGCGATCAAACTCTTGCCACCACGTGGCACGATCACATCAATATATTCAGTCATGGTGATCATTTCACCGACAGCGGCACGATCTGTGGTTGTCACAACTTGCACTGCATCCATAGGTAAATTAGCAGCATCCAAACCCTCTTGAATCAATTGCGCCAACAAAGCATTCGAATCAATCGCTTCTGAACCACCACGCAAAATGACAGCATTGCCAGATTTGAGACATAGCGCCGCAGCATCAATTGTGACATTAGGGCGAGACTCATAAATAATGCCAATCACACCGAGCGGAACACGCATCTGACCGAGTTCAATACCAGAGGCCTGTTTTTGTAATGGTGTTATTTTTCCAATCGGATCTTCCAAAGAAACAATTTGCTCTAAACCCAATGCCATAGACTCAATCGTCTTGGGAGTCATAGTGAGACGGTCAATGAAGGCGGCATCTTGACCATTGGTTTTTGCGCGAGCAACATCAAGCGCATTCACACGCTGAATTTCTTCAGAACGCTCACGAACCAACTTGGCGATATGCAATAAGGCTTTATTTTTCTGTTCGCTTGATGCCCGCGCCATTGAGCGTGATGCCTGACGAGCACGTCGGCCAATATCTTGCATCATTTGCTGAATGGTATTTGTTGAATTACTCATATATTTACTATGTCAAAATTAATGTTGATGTATCTAGCGCAATAAATTTCCCACTAAACGCAAACCATCCCAAGGATCTGCTGGTAATTCCGCCGCATGCAATCCTTTAGCCTGACGATCTAAACCTGCAGCTAGCTGCATTGCTCTGCGCAACCTTAAGGGCTGCACCCGCTTTAAAGCCTGAGGATATAAACGCTCTTTATTACCCCAAATGCGGTTCGCGCGCATTAAGTTCTGCACAGACTCCCCAGCATCACTTGCTGCCTTCAGTTTCGATAGTATCCGAAGCTCTTCAGTTACGCTCCACAGAATTAAAACCAAAGGCTCACCCTCGCCTTTGAGGCCGTCTAGCATGCGATTGAGGCGAGGCAGATCACCAGCCAACATCGCTTCAGTTAGTTCAAAAACGTTATAGCGAGCCACTTTCAAAATAGCTGACCTAATTTGGTCCTCAGTTAATACGCCTGCAGGATGCAATAAACCTAGCTTTTGAATTTCTTGATGGGCAGCAATCAGGTTTCCTTCTACTTGCTCAGCAATGAAAGCTAAAGCGCGCTGTCCATCTGGACCTGACTGCACTTCTTGACCCTGCTTCTTCAGTCGTCCCGCAATCCATTGCGGCAATTGCGTGCGATCCAAGGAATCCAACTGAATCGCCATACCTGCTTCATCCAAAGCAGTAAACCAAGCAGAGGTTTTAGTCTTGCCATCCAATTTAGGCAGGATGATGCAAAAAATCGTATCCGGCCCCTCTGGTCCAACTGACTGAGACTCGATTTGGGCAGAGAACTGTTTAAGCGCATCAGCACCATCACGGCCAGGTTTGCCAGTTGGGATGCGCAACTCAACCCAGCGTTTGTCTCCAAACAAAGACATAGTTTGGCCCGCACTTAATAAGGTGCTCCAATCAAACCCGCGCTCTTGCAATAAAACTTCACGGTCGGTGTAACCCATTTTTTTCGCAGTGGCACGTAATTGATCCATCGCCTCCATCATGAGGAGAGGCTCATCACCACTAAATATGTACAGGGGCTTTAATGAAGCGGCTGAATTCAGCGACTTCAAGTGAACCTGTAGGGCATCACTCTTAACCATGCGGTTGGATCGTCATTCTTTAAAAACTTTTAGACCGTGGAGCTCGGGCAGTTGCAGCAACACGACGGAGAATTTGCACAGCAAGATCTCGACGCATCAAAGACAGAAATTGTTGCATTTGGACATCAGTCGCCAAAACAGTCGATACCGAGAAGTCCATGTCTCGCGTCATGTAGATCTCAGCTTCAGGCACGACATCTGCTCCAGTATTGTCATAAGCCCTAAACCCAACACGTATATTTAAGCGATAGGCAGAGACCTGACCATTGGAGTTGTATGCCAAGATCTCACGACCATTCAGATCGCTCGTGATTTCTAAAGTAAGGTCAGCATCTTTAGGATTGATGGCCACCTTTGCATCAGTACCAGTCAAGATAGCTGTCTGTAGATCCGTTCTCAGAGGGGGTGATGGGCTACCAGTAATCGCGATGACTTTGTAGGGCAAATCCACCATGCCACGTAAGCGGTAGCCACAGGCGATCAGCCCGCTGACTGGAGCTAGAGCGAGAAACCCAAGCAGAGTACGTCGAAGTTGATTTACGCGCATGTGTTTAGTTTCTATTCAAAGTAATTTGCAAGTATCTAAGCAACAATATTGATTAAGCGACCAGGCACCACAATCACCTTTTTAGGGGCTGCGCCGTTTAATGCTCTCATGGCTGGCTCGCTTTGTAATGCCAAATTCTCAATTTGCTCTTTAGTAGCATCCGCAGGCACACGAATATCACCGCGCAGCTTGCCATTGATTTGCAACATGATGGTCAGCTCAGTTTGTATCAGCGCAGCTTCATCTACCGCAGGCCATGGTGCATCCAATAGACTGCCAAAAGATTGATCGCAAGCAATTTCACTCCAGAGAGCATGCGTCAAGTGCGGAACCACTGGGTACAGCACTCGGATCAAAATACTTAAACACTCACGCAATACAGCGGGCCTCACTGTAGTCTTATCGCCTAATTTCACAGGCTCTAAGACGTTCAGCATCTTCATTGCCGCAGAAACTACGGTGTTGTATTGACGACGCTGATAATCAAAGTTAGCCTGCTTCAGAATGGTATGCACTTCACGACGCAATTCTTTTTCAGCATCATTTAAATCACTTGGCAATACTTCAGAGACAGCGCGGATTGCATCAGCTTGACTGCTGGCATACATCCAAACACGACGCAAGAAGCGTGAGGCACCCTCTACACCGGCACTAGACCATTCCAACTGTTGCTCAGGAGGGGCAGCAAACATCACAAATAAACGCGCAGTATCCGCACCATATTGATCAATCAAAGCTTGAGGATCAACGCCATTGTTTTTACTCTTAGACATCTTCTCAACACCACCAATAATGACTGGTGTGCCGGAAGCATCACCTTTCAGCCTGGCGCTTTGAGGGCGACCTTTATCATCTAACTCGAGCTCTACATCCAAAGGATTTAACCAAGTCTTTTTACCGGATGCTTCTTCAGAGTAATAAGTCTCATTGAGCACCATACCTTGCGTCAACAAATTCTGAAACGGCTCATCAAAAGTAATGAGATTGAGATCACGCATGACCTTAGTCCAGAAGCGTGCATAGAGCAAATGCAAAATCGCATGCTCAATACCACCAATGTACTGATCCATTGGCATCCAGTATTCGTTACGCTCATCGACCATGGTATTCGCATCTGGGCCGGTGTAACGCATGAAGTACCAAGAAGAATCCACGAAGGTGTCCATAGTGTCAGTCTCACGACGTGCAGGCTTGCCACATTTTGGACATTTCACATTCAGGAAGTCGGCACGCTTATTGAGCGGATTACCACTCCCATCTGGCACGCAATCTTCGGGCAACACTACTGGTAAATCTGCCTCGGGCACTGGCACAGCACCGCAACCAGGATTACTCTCATCGCCACAATGAATAATCGGAATTGGTGTACCCCAATAACGCTGACGTGAGATACCCCAATCGCGCAAACGGTAAGTGGTTTTGATTTCACCAATACCCATTTGCTCTAAATCGTTTGCCACTGCCTCAACTGCCTCTTCGTGCGATAAGCCATCGTATTTGCCACTATTGAGACAAACGACATCATCCTTCTGCGCATACCAATCTTGCCAGTGGCTAGTGTTGAACATGTCTGAAGGAGTGCGTGGAGCAATCACCTGCTTAATTGGTAAGTCATATTTGAGGGCAAATGCAAAGTCGCGCTCATCATGTGCAGGCACACCCATGACAGCGCCATCACCATAGGACATCAGCACGTAATTACCAACCCAAACCGGTACAGGCTCATTAGTTAGCGGATGCGTAACATATAGACCTGTGAACATGCCTTCTTTTTCTTGAGTAGCAAGATCAGCTTCAATTACGCTACCGGTTTTGCATTTCTCAATAAATGCAGATAACTCTGGATTATTGGTTGCCGCCAACGTTGCCAATGGATGCTCCGCAGCAACGGCGCAGAAAGTAACACCCATGATGGTGTCAGCACGGGTTGTAAACACATACAGCTGACCATCTTGAACAAAATTACCGTTTGCATCAGCAATCTCATGCTTAAAAGCAAAACGGACACCTCGACTTTTACCGATCCAATTTTGCTGCATCGTCTTGACGCGCTCAGGCCAACCCAAACCATCTAAACCAGAAAGTAATTGTTCTGCATAAGCAGTGATATTGAAGTAGTAGCCCGGGATTTCGCGCTTTTCCACCAAAGCGCCGGAGCGCCAGCCGCGCCCATCAATCACCTGCTCATTTGCCAATACGGTTTGATCGATTGGATCCCAATTCACGACTTGAGTCTTACGATAAGCAATACCCTTTTCGAGCATCTTCAAAAAGAGCCATTGGTTCCATCGATAGTAATCAGGGCTGCAAGTAGCAACTTCGCGCGACCAATCAATTGCTAGACCCATCGCCGCCATTTGCTTTTTCATATAAGCAATGTTGTCGTAGGTCCATTTAGCTGGCGGCACTTTATTCTGAATCGCTGCATTTTCAGCGGGCATACCAAACGCATCCCAGCCCATTGGCATGAGTACGTTATAGCCCTGCATGCGCAGCTGTCGCGCCATCACATCGTTGATGGTGTAGTTACGAACGTGACCCATATGCAACTTACCGGATGGGTAAGGCAGCATGGAGCAAGCGTAGTATTTTGGCCTTGGTTTACCGGAAGCATCTAAAGCATTCTCGATAACCTTGTAAGCTTGTGCGCTTTCCCAATCAGCGCGTGCTGCAGCTTCAATACTGCGGTGATCGTAATCCTTACTCATTCAATACAACTCTTTTCTTCTATTCTGATTTACTCAACTTACTTGTTTTTTTATTTACGCAGGCCAAGAACATCTTGCATGTCATACAAACCGGAGTTTTGACCTTGTAAGAAGCGTGCAGCGCGCAATGAACCCTGCGCATAAGACTGGCGGCTAGAAGACTTATGGCTAATCTCAATGCGCTCGCCCTCACCTGCAAATAAGACAGTGTGATCACCCACAATATCTCCACCACGAATAGTGGCAAAACCAATTGAGCCAGCTTTGCGCTCGCCGGTATGGCCTTCGCGAGCATACACAGCCACATCATCTAATTTCTCACCAAGCGCATCTGCAATCACTTCACCCATTCGCAGTGCAGTACCTGAAGGGGCATCTACCTTATGGCGATGGTGCGCTTCAACGATTTCAATGTCGTAACCCTCGTTCAACATCTTGGCAGCAATCTCTAGCAACTTAAATGTCGCATTGACACCCACACTCATATTTGGCGCAAATACGATAGCTAAATTGGCAGAAGCTTTTTTCAGACTATCAATTTGATCTGAGCTCAAACCAGTAGTACCAATAATCATTTTGCTACCAGTCTTTTGCGCCACAGCTAAGTGAGCCATCGTGCCTTCTGGTCGTGTGAAGTCAATTAAGAATTCAGCACCATTCAAAGCCTTTGCAATATCCGATGTAATAGCTACGCCAGTTTTTTTACCTAAGAATGCACCAGCATCTTCACCTAGCAGCGGGCAAGACTCATGCTCAAGCGCGCCCACCAGCTCAGCATCTGTGCAATTGAGCACAGCCTCGATCAACATTTTTCCCATGCGGCCGGTTGCACCAGCGATTGCGATTTTCATCATTTGTATCTTCGTTTCTTATTCAAGGTTGTCGAAAAAAATCATTCGACATCAATACAACTTTATCTTTACTTCGCTTCAGTAGCCTGCGGAATATTGAGAGCACCTGGGCCTAAGGGTTGGGGCTCAGGCTGAGTATCTGACGATTTTTTTGAGAAGCTAAAAAAGTCCCAAAAAGAACTACTTGCAGGAGCCGCAGGTACTGGCGCCCCAGCAGGCAAATTATTGGTTGGGCTTGGCACTAGCAACTCAGGTTGCTGCAACGGCGGAGTTACTGGAGGCTTATTCGAGCCCGTCATGACATCCCAGAATGAGCGCTTGGTTTTTGCGTAGCCATCAATCTCAGCAACCAATTCCACCTCGGTTGGTAAGGCATCGCCTTGGAACCTCACTAATTTATCGCCCTCGAAAAATACAGTGACACGACGTTCTTTACTCATTTGCTGACCAGCACGCTTAAATTCAAAAACGTAGTCCCAGCGATTGGCATGGAAATAACTAGCTAGCAAAGGCGTTCCCAAAATTTGGCGGACTTGTTCGCGACTTTGGCCCACTGAGAGCTTGGCGTATTGCTCGCTAGAAATAAAGTTGCCTTGCACCACATCAGGAACATAAGGTCTAAAGACTTTATTCATCCAGGCGCGTTGCGTGTCATCAACGGCGCTGGTGCAGCCTGTAGCGATCATTACTGAACTCACAGCAACAATAACCAGCCCTGATCGAGCAAGGTCAAGAGCCCCAAAAATGGAGTTCAATAGACGGGTAAAAAGTTGAAGGCAATTTTGCATGGCAGGCCGTATCATTAAGACATTGATTTTAGCTCCCAAACCCATGAATATGAACCAAAACCCAACTCCAGCGGATTTGCGTGACATTGGCCTTAAGGCGACTGGTCCACGCATGAAAATCTTGGACTTTTTTCATCAAAATAGCGGTACCCACTTTAGCGCTGAAGATGTCTTTATGGCCCTAGCCAAGGAAGACAAAGAAATTGGTTTGGCCACGGTTTATCGGGTCCTCACCCAGTTTGAACAAGCAGGGCTCTTGCTCCGCAGTCATTTTGAGTCCAGCAAAGGGGATGGCAGGGCTATTTATGAGCTAAATGAAGGACAGCACCATGACCACTTGGTTTGCTTAGATTGCGGCCACGTAGAAGAGTTTGTCGATGAGGCTATCGAGAAAAGGCAGCGCGATATTGCCAAAAACCTCGGTTTTAAGCTCCAGGAGCACTCTTTAGCGATGTATGGCCACTGCCAAAAGAAGAATTGCCGCAATAAGCCCAAGACCTAATTTAGGAAAATAAGAGCAGATAATGAAAAAAGACCTCAATTGAGGTCTTTTTTAGATACAAAATAAGATTTTAAGCTCTTTTAGCCTTAAAACTCCATCAATTACTTACTTTACAGCCATCAATGCTTCAGCAGCATTGAGCATTTGGACTGAATAGCCCCACTCGTTGTCATACCAAGCCAAGACTTTGACCAACTTACCATCTGCTGATACGCGCGTCTGGGAAGCATCATAAATACTTGGACGTGGATCATGATTGAAGTCAATCGACACCAGAGGCAATGTATTGAAACCCAAAATACCCTTCAGTTCGCCCTCGCTCGCTGTTTTGAGGATGGAATTGACTTCGTCCACACTAGTAACTCGGCTGGCAGCAAAGGTTAAATCCACGACAGAAACGTTAATGACAGGCACGCGCATTGCAAAACCGTCAAAGCGTCCCGCCAAAGCTGGCAACACCAAACCAACCGCTTTTGCAGCACCGGTCTTGGTCGGAATCATGCTGCTCACAGCAGAACGGGCACGGCGCATATCCTTGTGATACACGTCAGTCAGAACCTGGTCATTTGTAAATGCGTGAATCGTTGTCATCAAGCCAGACTCGATGCCAATTTTTTCCAGCAATGGCTTAACCAAAGGCGCTAAACAGTTAGTCGTGCAGCTCGCGTTAGAAACCACGACATCGCTTGGCTTTAGCACTTGCTGGTTAACGCCGTAAACAATCGTGGCATCCACATCTTTTTCACCTGGCGCAGAAATCAATACTTTCTTCGCACCCTGAGAAATATGGACCATGGCTTTTTCTTTTGAGGTGAACT
>JACCDH010968615.1_pt1 | contig 29598 bp, 26 predicted proteins | sample 7442481 | NCBI WGS metagenome assembly JACCDH01 (sample SAMN15323433, study PRJNA562643) | freshwater metagenome | isolation source: river surface water | place: USA:Blue River Watershed | collected 2017-08-15
AGTTCTTTTATAATGAAGAGGAGATTATCTATACTACAGTAGGACCGCTTGTTTTTAAAAGCGCCCAATGGCCACGGGATTCGTTTAGAGACCAATGAATATAACAAGTTCAAATTGCCTTTGTTTCTAGGGCCATGAATCATGCAGGGCCTTAGAATGTAAACTCGTTTACGCAAGGGAATTTCCTTAGATAAAATATACTGTTCTGCGAGTAATTTGCTCTTGCCGTAATGGGTGATGGGATTGGGCTCCTGTTCCTCTGTTAAATCACCCTTTACCTCATTAGCCACGGCTTTGACTGAACTTAAAGTAATAAATACTCTAGCATCTGAATCAAGGAATGCATCAAATACTTTTTGCGTTAATTCTGTATTGACTTGGTAGTAATCGTCTGGATTGGATGTTTTTTTAAGATCATTGGCTTTGCCTGCAAAATGGATAACTATATCCTGACTAATTTCAACTTTATTTCCCTTTTGATATTTAATAAATTTAACGGGAGGAGCTAATAACTCAATAAGATTTATACCTACAAAACCTGAATGACCTGTCAGAAATATACTTTTCATAGTTGATAACTACAGTGAATTAAGCAAATTAGCATAATTTGATACTACTACTTTTTTGGAATAATTATTTATGATCTCATTGTAACCATTGACACCTAATTCTTCCCTCAATTCCTTATTTTTTGCTAATTTTCTTATTGCCTTCGTGAAATTGACATTTCTATCATTTGTAATAAGCTCTGCACAATTTTTATTTTTTAAAAAATTGAATAAAGGTGTCTTCTCTCCTGTAATTACAATTAGTGGCTTTGCGCAAGCCATAATTGTATAAACTTTAGAAGGAAAACCTTCTTGCTCCATTTTCTTATTTATCGCGATAAAATGTATATCTGCATATTTATTTATGATAGGAATTAGTTCTCTCCTTTGATATGGAAATATACGGACATTAGTTAAATTGTGATCGCGTACTTCCTTTTCTAAATTTTCTTTTTGAACTCCTTCCCCTATTATCCAAAATTCAATATTTTCATCTGAAAACTGCTTTGCTGCATAAATTACAGGATCCCAATCTTGAAAAAAACCTATATTGCCTGCGTATAAAATTTTAATCTTGTTATTGTCTTCGCCGAATATCTCAGGAAGTAATTGTTGATTTTTTAGAGGCTTGTACAGGTCGGTGTCGACAAAATTAGGAATTATATGTAGTTTTTTAGAATCTCTAAATCTTGGAAAGATAATAGAATAAAAAACATTATCAATGGTTACTACTGCATCGGAATTATTATAAATAAATCTTTCAAATTTCTTTAGCAAATTTATAAATAATGAGGATTTTAAACTGCCTTGATTAATTAACAAATCTGGATAAATTTCCTGAACATTATAAATTGCTTTTGCTCCTTTTATTTTTGAAATCATTAAAGATATAAGGCCTATACTTATTGGAGGGGAAGGACTTAGAACAAAACTGACCCTCTTAAGTGTTAGTCCTAAAATTAATGAACCTATATGCCAATAAACAAAAGAAAATATCCGTTTCAGTGTACTTTTATACTTTTTTAATGGAATATGATAAACTTGAATTCCTTTGAAATTACTTACATAGTATAAACCAAACATTTTTTTCGAAAGCGGCTGTTTATCAAGTTCTGAATCAATCAAATTATAATGTGGCGTAGTTGTTATAACCACAACATCAAAACCATTTTCGACAAGTCCTAAGGCAATATCATTATATATGTAGGCTGTTGATACCCCATCAGGACTAAATACAATAGAATGAATTAGTATCCTTTTTAAATTTCTTGGTTCCAAACTACTCTTTTGATATAATCAGTATAGCTTATGATTATTCTAACCATTTTATCAGATACATTTGGCATAGAATAATCTGCGACCCTCCTAAATGACCTTTCTTCACCTCTCTTTTGGGATTCTAATTGAATCAAACCTTGCAAAACTCTTTCTGGGTTTAATCCCACCATCATCACTGATGCTTCTTCCATTGCTTCAGGACGCTCATGCGCTTGTCTGATATTTAAAGCTGGAAAATTCAAAATTGAAGACTCTTCTGATATAGTTCCGCTATCGGACAGAACAGCCTTTGAGTGTAATTGTAAAGCATTGTAATCATAAAAACCTAAAGGCTTTAATAATTGAATGTTTTTATGTAATTTTCCTTCTGCAGAATCAATCATCTTTTGAGTTCGTGGATGAGTACTTACAATAACTGGCAAGCAAAATTTTTCTGCAATAAGATTTAATGAATTAATTAGGCTATTAAAATTAGATTGGTTGTTAATATTTTCTTCCCGATGGGCCGATACAACGAAATACTTGTACTTTTCTAAAGATAGACGACTTAATACATCAGAGGCCTGTATGGATGACATATAATGATTAAGTACTTCAAACATTGGTGATCCAGTTTTTATAATTCGGTCTGCGGATAGACCCTCTCTTAACAAATATTCTCTAGCAATATCACTATAGGTTAAATTAACATCAGAAATGTGATCTACGATTTTTCTATTCGTTTCCTCGGGCACTCGCTGATCAAAGCATCTGTTTCCGGCTTCCATATGGAATATCGGGATATGTCGCTTTTTAGCTGGGATAGCACATAAGCAACTATTTGTATCACCTAAAACTAAGAAAGCTTCTGGACTTAAATTCTCTAATAATGTATCTATTTTTATTAAAATATTCCCTACAGTCTCGGTAGCCGTTTTGCCAGCAGCATTCAAAAAATAATCAGGCTTACGAATACCTAAGTCATCAAAGAAAATTTGATTTAACTCGTAATCAAAATTTTGGCCGGTATGAACAAGTATATGTTCTATGGCTTCGGATTGTTCTAATTTGGCCACCACTCTAGATAATCTGATTATCTCTGGTCGTGTGCCAACTACCGTCATTACTGTTAACTTTCTTTGCATACTTATCAATTTTAAACAGTTTCCATATAGGTGTCAGGATCTTCAGGATTATATGGTTCGTTAATCCAAAAAATTGTATATAACGTCTCCTTGCCAATGTTCTTAATATTATGCGTATACCAAACAGGCATATCAACATAAGTTGGCTCCTCGCCTGATAATATGAACTCGATAACTTCATCATTTCCAATTTTACGCATCGATATACTCGCCTCACCCCTAATAACCGAAAATCTTTCTACTTTACGTGTGTGAAAATGATTGCCTCTGGTAATTCCCGGAACTGTTGTTGAAAATGAAACCTGACCAGCTGCATCAGTTCTCATTAATTCTACAAAAGATCCCCTTGGATCAGTATGTTGTACATACTTTCTTGGAAAAAAATTGCTGAGATTAATGTAACTTCTAAATGTATTGAATAATTGAATTTCGAATTTTCTATTCAATTCAGGTATTTGTCCGTTATCTATATAACAATTTTTATATTTTTTTAACAAAGCCAACACTTCTGAAACCTGAACTTTACATGTTGGTTCTATAATTTCATCTTCCGTGAATTTCCCATTTCTTATAATACTCAAAATACCGTCAACCAACTCTCCCACGTATATGAGATTAACTATACTATCCACCTTTATTTCAGGCGTTTGTCCATTCACAATTCTGTGACAAAAAGTTGATATGAACGAGTTGTACTCGGGTTTTCCAAAAGGCCCGAAAACATTCGGAATCAACAATCCAGTAAATTTTCCTTTTGAATCTGATGCCCATTTCTTAAATATATTTCTAGCTTCTCTCTTTGAATCTCCATAAACATTTGAGAGTTTTTCTTGCGTTGTTCCGGCAAATAAAACAACAGTATTCAAATCAACTTTATTAAGAGCATTTGTCAATTTTTCAGCCATTCCAATATTTCCAGCCTTAATATTCTCATCTGAATCTCTATTAATTCCTGCCATGTGAATTATAATATCACATGATCTTATGAAAGATATTAGTAACTCTTCATTATCAAACCAAGAACGGTTGAATTGAATCAATTCAAATTCTTGTGGAGAAAGCTGAATAGTGTTTACTAAATGTTTTCCAATAAATCCATTACCACCGGTTACACCAACTTTAATCATAACTTACTTTATATTCAACAATTGAAAATAGTCTGCATCAAACCTTACCTCATCTGAAATTTCACCAATTCTGTAATCAGACAATGCAATTAAAAGTGAATCGGGGGAATTAGAAAATACAAATGACAAGTATCCGTCCGGAACATGCAACACATCTGGCTGGATATCATTAATTTCAAACACTTCTGTTTTTAAATCTCGCGGTGGATTCTCATATTCAGAAATGTCAATCAGGTGAATTGTGAATCTTCCTTTCGAACAAATAAACCAACGCTGTTCAATTCTGTGACCTTGCCACCCCCTACCGGGTTTAGTCTCTGAATTGGATACGAAGTACATTCTCTTTACAGGTGACAAATCAAAATCATTATTAAATCTGATTTCACCTCTGGCATCTTTAAATACCCCACCGTTAATTAATGCTGCCTTAACTCTCCTCATACCAGATATTGAGTAATCTCTTCACCAATAACTTCTTTTCTGATATAAGGGAGTTTATTTACAAGCTCAACTATATCATTTACATTTAATCGATCTGTGTTATGAGAGTTATAATCTTCTATCTTAGAATTATTCACATCACCTTCTGAAAAATACAGATTATAGTTTAAGTCTCTGTTATCTGCCGGAATTCTGTAAAAGTTACCCATATCCTGCGACTTAAGCATTTCTTCGCGGGTACACAAAGTTTCATAAAGTTTCTCACCGTGCCTTGTCCCTATCACCTTTATTTCTGCCTTTTTCCCACAAATTTCAGCTATCGCTTGTGCCAAATCTCCAATGCTTCCAGCAGGTGCTTTATTAACAAACAAATCTCCTGGGTTACCATTTTCAAATGCAAACAAAACTAAATCAACCGCATCATCCAGGGACATCAGAAATCGGGTCATTGAAGGATCAGTAATGGTAATTGGTTCTCCGCACTTCAACTGATTAACAAATAGTGGTATCACAGAACCCCGTGACGCCATCACATTTCCATATCTGGTAAGACAAACGGTTGTATTTAATGAATTTCTTGATGCTGCTATTGCTACTTTTTCCATTAACGCTTTGGAAATACCCATTGCGTTAATTGGATAAGCTGCTTTATCAGTACTTAAACAGATAACTTTTTTTACACCATGACAGATTGCCGATGTAATTACATTCTGAGTTCCTAAAACATTAGTCTTCGTAGCTTCAATAGGAAAAAATTCACAAGATGGAACTTGTTTCAAAGCAGCAGCATGAAAAACATAATCCACACCTCTCATTGCCAGATCAATACTGTTATTATCACGAACATCACCCAGATAAAATTTAACTTTCGGATTCTTCAAACGGATTCTCATATCATCCTGTTTCTTCTCATCTCTACTGAATATTCTTATTTCATTAAAATGATCAGTTTCAAGAAATCTGCTTAAAACAGCGTTACCAAAAGAACCGGTTCCACCTGTAATTAGAAGTGTTTTATCTTTAATTTTCATTATAAACTTATTTGATTAAAATGCTCCAGAATTAACTTTTCCTTTTCTTCAGGTGAAGGATAAGTTATTAGAACAGCTTTATACTTACCTTTAAAAACAAATAAACTACCTGCTGCAGCACCAATGATTCCAAACTCTCCTATCAACTTGCCGATATCTGACAAATCGCCCGCACCACCCAATACGGTTAATGGAAGATGAGTGGCCATTCTGATTCTCTTAATCAATCCATTGTCATATCCCTTCATCTCACCGTCTCTGTCAATTGAATTTATGACTACCTCACCGGCACCCAAAATGGCAAGTTTCTCTGCAAATTTCACAGGGTCAATACCTGTATTCACTTTACCGTTATATATATAAACTTCGTATCCTCCCAACAATTTCTTCTTAACATCTAATACTACAACCACACTTTGACTTCCAACTCTGTTCGCAACTTCAGTAAGTAAGTCAGGATTCTGAATTGCTGCTGCTGAAAATGAAATCTTTTCTACTCCTAGACTAAAAATTCGTTGGGCCTGTTCAACGGTTTTCACACCACCTCCATAGCATAATGGCATTCTGCATTCAGCTGCCATATTTTCAATTAATTTGTAATCAGGTTCTGCTCCGTTTACACTTGCATCAATATCAAAAACCGATAGCTCATCTACATTTTTTTCGTTAAAAATACGTACCACATTTATAGGGTCACCGACATATTTGGGATTCTTAAAATTCACCGTCTTAACAAGACCTTTATCGCGAACTAAAAGACATGGAATAATTCTTGGTCGTAACATTTACAAGAGAGAAAAGTTGTGTAAAAGTTGAATGCCCCATCGATGACTCTTTTCAGGGTGAAATTGCACACCATAAACATTTTCGTGATTTACTGCACATGTGAAATTAATTCCATAATCAGATGTTGCTATTATATCCTTCTCATCAAATGCTTCAAAATAGTAGGAGTGTAAAAAATAAAATCTTGTGTCATTATCCAGTTTATTTAAAAGTACATTATTGTTAACTGCTTTAACATCATTCCAACCCATATGCGGCAGATGTGTTTCAAATTTCATCATGGCAACATCAAATTTCTTCACTTCACCTTCAATCCATCCAAGGCCGCTCAATTCACCCTCATCACTTCTTGATGCGAGCATTTGCATACCAACACAAATACCGAGAACCGGAACCTTTTCATGCTTAACCATTCGATTAACAGTTTCAAGCATTCCTGAATTTGTTAACTTAATCATTGCATGATCAAATGCTCCAACACCAGGCAAAATCAATTTTTCCGCACCAGATAAATCATCTGCATTCTGCGCTACCTGAGCAGGAATATTAAGTTGCTTATAAATGTTTACGAAAGCTTTAATATTCCCAACACCATAATCAATTATTGTTATCATCTGAATAATCTGCGCTCCATTCCAAGCATTGTCATTGCCTTTGAACCTAGAGCAATTATATATTTCTTATTGCGATAAGATGTATAAGTTTTATTCTCACCATTAAAAATTTCTCTCAATTCATTTACACTCAAATCAAGCTTATTAGCTACATACTCAAATTCGTGAATTAAAAAATCTTCAGACATTTCTGGCTTCGAGATTCTAACCAATGCCTCATCTCTAGTCATTTGACCGGTTAAGATTAAACTTGAAAAATGTGCTCTGCGTTTCTCGTATCCAAATTTTTTAGGCATCCAATAATCCTCATAAAATCTGGTAAACCTTGATTCATGATGTTTATGCTGATATTTTTCCCAACCATACTTTTCAAATAAAAGTGCTTCTGCATCCTTTTTTATGTAAGGAACCAGATTCAAAGGCTTTAGTATCTTCATCCCATGCACATATCTGTCATAAATTTTATATTTTAAAATATCTGTCAAGGGGAAAGACTTCAAGTCTCTTTTTCCGAATTTTTTATGTATGTCTCTAAAAAGAGTTACATCTATTCCCGGATAACCTCCCCACTCTTCCGGTTCCCTGCAACATTCTGTTGAATAATTCGCACCGGTTATGATGGTTTTAATTTTATATTTATTGGCAAACCTATGTAAAGACGAAAAAAAAGCGGCATCCTGAGGTAAATCCTGATCGGGAATTTGAGATTTTAAAAAAGCTACCTGCAGATCCTTCATCTCCTCCCAATTGATAACTTCCGTGTACAGATCTAAGTTCAGACCATTAACAATTTTTTCAATATTACTCACAGCTTGTTCTGTATTCCATCCGGCATCAACATGCAGCAATAATGGTCTAAGTCCCATTATTTCTCTGGCAACATGTGCTACGTAAGAGCTGTCTAATCCGCCACTTAACCCTATAATACAATCAAAGTCTTTACCCTTACCTTGCTTTTTAATTGTATCTGCAATTACCATTAATTCTTTATATCCAACTTCAGCTGTATGCCAGTTAGGTAATATTTGACTGTGGTAACTGTGGTAGTAATCGGATATACCTTCTTCATCAAAAATAATATTTGGATCAGAGGTATCCATTATAGTTTTTACACAAATTTGATATGGCCTAGTACTCATTTATTATTTGTGTTTGTTTATATTTAGGTTATTGGTTTCCTCAAAGAGTTTTGAGTTTATAAAGTAAAGGTAAATACACTGATACAATATGTAGTAAAAGCCTGGTTTTCTGTCAAGAAATCCCAGTTTGTAAAAATACAGATAGAAGAAGTACAGCACAGGCGACAACCTATTTATTATCATCTTTCTTTTAATAAATCTTCTTCTCTGTTCCGGTTTACCGAAGAAATCAGGTTTCAGTTCATCAGCAGAACCAAAAAGTAAAACTTTGCATTCATAGTTTGAATATTCATTGTGTTTGATAATGTACCTGCTCAAATCATTAAAATTTTTATGCATAATAGGGTACTTCATATCTGCAACTTTCCCATTCACAAGCACATGTTCATGCACTTCCATATCACCCATACTTTCATTCTGGTCTCCAAATCTCTTTTCGAACTTACCTTTACCCGCTTTAAACAATGATAATTTTCGCATGGGTTGACAGGCATGTTTTAACATCCTACCAAGAAAATACATCTGTAGATATAAGTAATACCCATCATGTGTATCGTCATTAATTGCTTTCTCAATCTCACTTTTGTTCTGTTCTGATAATATTTCATCACTATCAAGAAGCAAAATCCATTTAGTAGTAAATGAATAAGTATCTAAAACGAATTGTCGTTTTTTAGGCCATCCACCGTAATAATGAAAATCAATTACCTCGGCTCCATACTTTTTCGCAATTTCCGGCGTTTTGTCTTTACTAAATGAATCAACCACAATGATTTTCTCAGCCCAGCCGGCAAGTGTGATAAGACATCCTGCAAGATTCTTTTCTTCATTTTTTGTTGGTACAATTACTGTTAAACTAACCTTATTCATAATTTTAAATTCGAATTTACTTTACTAATATTTTCACTGAATCCTTTTACAACTGATTCCCATGAGAACATATCTTTTATTATCTTGTATGAATTGGTAGACATTTCACTCCAATCGTCATCATCCAAAGTAATAGCTTTTATTAGGCTATCCCTAATTTCATCTATACTTTGTTTTGTTTCTATTGCAGCGCCACCAGCTATTAACTGAGGCAAGTTACATTCTTTAGTAATAACTGAAGGTACACCATAGGACGCAGCTTCTAATACCGCCATTGGCATACCTTCATTCATTGATGGTAGAATAAACCAGCCTACTTCCTGTAACAAGCTTTTTTTTGCCTCTTCGTAAACCGGACCAATCAATTTTATATTTTTAGCATTTTCACACAAAGCTTCTAGATACATAACAAACTTTTCTTCCCCAGTACCTGCTATAATTAATTCCCATTCTTTGTGATCAAATATCTTCCAAGCCATAATAAGGTTCTCAATATTTTTTAAAGGATCCAGTCTGCCTAGGTATAAAATTTTCTTCGGAGGTGCCTTATGTGTTTTAGTGTTTCTTGGTAGATAAATGCCATTATGTATTACTTCAATCATTGAAGTTATTCCCCTGTTCTTAAGAACATCAGCTTCAGCACTATTTAATACATGTATCAAATTGCTTCTATTTAACATGAATTCAACAAAAGGCAGAAACAACTTTTTCTTAGGTTCAGCTATACTCTTGGCGTCATTAAACTCCCCTCTGATAGAATTTATCAGAAAAATATTTCTGCGTTTGGCGAAGAAAAAGGTTTTCCAACTATTCCACATCCAGATACCTTGAAGGAATACCATGCCATAAGGAGCATATTTATTTAAGGTCCCAATTAATGCCGGTGTGAAATGATAATTATACGGGCCGTATTTATTCAAAGCCTTTACAGTAAGAGTACTGTATTTTTCCAATAACGGCAGATATGAATCCGGGGTTTCAGATTGTTCGCGTTGATCTTTTGATCCAACAACCACTACAACATGACCTGCTTCCAACAGAGCCTGAACAAATGATCTGACTGACAAAAATGGCCCGCCTATAGAATTATAAAGTGAACCTGTAATAACTAAGATTCTCATGACTCCATTAATTCAATTGGCATTTTTTCGGCGTTATACTCATCATTTCTAGTTATTATCTTTCTTTTAAAAAATTCCAATCTCCCCAATGTCATGCCAAAAAGAGTTGTATCAAAAAGAGCGCCTGTTGAAATTGGACCTTCAACTAATCTAAACAATGTATACACTATTAAAAAGCAAACACAAGCTAATTCGATATAAGTTAATTTGCTAATGTGTTTAAAAGAAAATACTACCACTGTTATGAGATGCAGTGCAATCAAAAATACTAATAATAGACCTCCTTTTAGGTAAGGGTAAGTAATTCCAATATGGGTAATATCTTTACCTGAAACTTTGTTAGGACCGTAAAAATTTTCAACTACACCAGCGCCCTCCGGCAGTGCATACCATCCACCCAACCCCCGACCAAATACATGCTCAAGCGGGGTGAAACTAGTTAAAGCTTGTAGCGTTTCCTCTTGACGTGAAGTGTCTTTTTCACCAAATCTCTCCATTAAACTGCTAGGCAAAGAGATATACAAAAGGAAACAAAAGAATGCCATAGCCAATATCCTAGGCGCAAGACTTTTTTGATCAACTACACTTTTATAATACGCTGCTATCAAATATGCCGAAAGTATGTATGTGTAAGCTCTGATTGTTGGTGCCCTTTTAACAAAGAAGAATTGGAACCCTACATAAACAATAGCCGGCAAAAAAGGTAACACTTTATTAGTTACTTTCTTATTTAGAAACCCTAATAAGAATATCATTGGCCACAAATCCAGTATCGGACTTATTTCATAGGCAACAGTAGCAGTGGTAATACTTTCAACTTTGTCTTGTAACCCCACCAATAATATATCTTCTCTTATTTGAATTGTACCAAGTGCAACCAGAACCGTGAAAAAAAGATAGATCCAATAATTACCTAAAACTACCCAAAGTGAATCTAAGCGACTTATTTTATATGACAGCAATAAAACTGCCGCAGGATATAATTCCCATGCTATAACTATGAAATTATTTTCACGGATAATTCCATATAAGAATAGTATAATAACATATACATTGATTAAAGCAGGGAATGGACTAATGCTAATTTCCTTAAATAAAGAAAAATTTACTCCTGAACACTTTTTAGAAAGTACTAAGAATAAAATTGGAAATAGAAGCAATGATACACCGAGAATATTTTGAATTCTTATTCCGGTGTATACAGATATTAAATAATCTGCTTTCTGATACCCAACGGACATGAGAAATAGGAGAAAGAAAAAGTTCGAATATTTTATTTTTCGATTAGAACTCAAGAAAGATTAATTATTTGTCCATATGTAAAACAGATAGAAATGAAGCAGAAACATGCTGAATTCTAATTCTATTAGCTAGTTCAATACTTCTTTCTCCGAAGATTGCGAGATCATCAGTAGACAACTTCGTAATTCTGGCTAAAGCCATATCTAATGCTCCTTCCTGATTTGCAATAAAGGAATATCCATTATAACCGTTGATTAGAAACTCTGACGTGGCGCCTGCCTCAGAAGATGCTAATAGTGGAAATCCAATTTTAGTCATTTCATGAATTGAAACGCACCATTGATCAAACACTGAAGGCATGCACGCTACACCACCATCCTTTAATACTCTCATCAATTCAGTAGGTTGTATAAATGGTAAAATTGTGATATACTCACTCTTTCGTTTCATAATATCATTCTTTTGCTCCCCGTCTCCTATTAATACCAGTTCCCATTCTTTCTTTGTTTCAGTTGGAAGCCTATTATACGCATCCATTAACTGCAGAATTCCTTTAACCGGATCGAATCTTCCAAGAAATATTAATCTCTTTCTTGGCTTAACAATTGTATTAAAGATTGCATCATTAGCTGAATACAGATTTGATATAATATGATGATTATCGTAGCCAAATCTTTGTGCATAATGAAACTGTGGTTTGCCTGAAATCCACATATAATCAAATACGCTTCTATAGAATAATTTAAAATATATAGTACCAATATACTGCCTGATTCGTTGACGCCATTGATCATCTATGCCGCATATAACATTTGTATCAGGATTATCTTTTTTGTATTTTTTTATGACCCTGATATACCCTTTGTCCATCCAACCGGCAATAAAAACAATTTCAGGTTTTCTTTCATTTACCAGAACCAAAAGCTTGGAATCTGAAAATACAGACCTTTTGTAGTATTTAAGTCGTTCTTCTTTCGAATCTAATTCATATTTAGAATTACGCTTTGTATCATTATATACAACAGATATTTCCATTCCCTTCTCATATTCGAGTAGTGAATTGAACATCCCAACAGTGTATCCTACCACTTCAGAACAAAGAAATAATGCGTTAACTTTCATATTACTTATTCTTCACGGACTCTATCCACTTTTCAAGAGACACTTTAGGCTTCCAATTCAATTTATCAAAAGTTTCATTAACATTTGCCTGGCCATACTTTCTATCTCCCTGTCTTTGTTCTATATGAAGAATATTATCAGAGAACATTTTTGCAACATCTAAAATTTTATAACTAGTACCGCTACCCAATTGATATTCATCATTCTCCAACTTGGCAGATGCTAATAATAAACCCTCTACTATATCACCTACGTACGTAAAATCTCTAGCTTGTAATCCGTCTCCTACTACAGTAAGTGGTTTATTTTGCTTTGACTGTTTTTCAAAAATGCTAATTACAGTTTCCCACCCGGTCTTACAGGTATCTTGGAACGGTCCATATACATTATAAAAGTAACAAATACTGTATTTCAATCCATACCAGTTACCATAGTTTTTAATCATTTGAGTCATTACTGATTTCATGAAACTATAAGGTGAGTGGCCATCGCCTTCGGCAGCCAATCTTGTTGAAGATGATGAATAAATTAAGGGAATCTTTTTATGTCTACAAAATTCCAAAACACTGAATGTTCCAAGTATATTTAAATCAAAAACATAGTCTATTTCATTAAATGACGGTGTAATTTTAGAATATTCTCCAAGATGAAATACTAAGTCAATTGCCGGTAAGTTAAGTTTAGATATATTCTTGGTATGATCAATAATATATTGTACATCATCTTGAAAATTTTCTCTATTACCAAATGATAAGTTATCTAAAACTATGATGTTATAGTTTTGCTCCTTCAACTTCATTACCAAATTAGTTCCAACAAACCCGGCACCTCCAGTTACTAAAACAATCTTTTTCATATTATTTAGTTAGTTTATTAATTATTTTTTTTGCGTTGTAGGTGGCATCAAATTCTTCATTCATCAAAACCTTACCACCTTGTAATATTTTATTATAGTTACCTTCGCTCATGGCACTTTGAATTCTGTCTATCAAAGTTGAATCATTAGCATCATTGATTACTACAGCATTCTTTTGATCTTCGAAATAAAATTGAAAATCACCAAAAGTATTTAAAAAAAGTACCTTATTAAGTGATAAAATCTCTGTTACTCTGGTTGGGAAAGTCAATTCCTGTAGTTTTTCTGGTTTACGAAACAAACAGATAAAATCAGATTCTCTTAATGCTTTAACCTTTTCTTCATCTGACGGACTTTCAACAAATTTCAAACATTTTTTAAAATCCGAGTTTTCGAAGTTGTTCAGCCATTTCCTCCCAACATAAACTTGTCTATATCTTCCTATAAGATTAAATTCAAATGGAACATTTGCAGTATATAATTTTTGACATAATTCGAACATCAACTCAGGATAATCTTTTTCAAAGAGTGACCCTAGGTATGCAATCCTTAGAATTTTATGGTTTCTATACTCAACCTGTTTAGAATCAGAATTAGCTTTGAATGACAATGAAGGCAATATAATATACTGTTTTACCTGATGCTCATATTGATTCTTTAAACCAAAAGATATAAATGTTATTAAGTCAAATTTTGCAATTAGACACTTAAATGCAATATATGAGTCTAAAATAAATGGATGCTTTATGAACTCCAACATTCCCCCTTGTAGCCTAGGAGGTTCTACTACATCAAATATAGTTTTAGTCTTAAATTTTCGCTTTTTAATACCTTGAAGTATGCCATTTAAAAAGAGATAACTACGTCCATATAAAAACAATATCTCATTTTCATCTCCTGTTAAATTGTCTAATGTTTCTTTAATTAAGGATGGAAGTGCTATTAAATACTTTATCCTATAATACATCCTTAAAAATCTGTTTGAAGTAAACTTTTGTTTTGTTGAATCAAGGATGGTTCGATATTGAATTTGCTTTGAATCTACTTGAATTTTTCCTGACTTGAAATTGCCGTCAATAGGCATTCCATAAAGTGAAACTACAGATATGGCATTTAAATATTCAGTAAATCCTTTGGCTAAATTCTTTATTCGTTCACCTGGAGCGTCGCCGTATGGAAAACTAAATGTACCGGAAAATACAATTCTCTTAATCTTCATAAATCTCTAATGAACCTTGCCGGATTTCCACCCCATATTTGGTTTGATGGAATGCTTCCGCTAACAACACTTCCAGCTCCTATAATGGAACCTTCTCCTATTTTAGTTCCTTTTAAAATAATTGAATGACCACCAATAAATACATTGTCACCGATTTCAATTGGTCTTGTCGGGATTACTTGTACTTTATTCAAATTACGCTCTGCTGAATGATGCGGATGAAAATCGTTATCATATATCCTCGTACATCCCCCGATGAAAACATTTTTACCAATTACTATCTTATCTTGTGAAACTAATACTGAATTCGATATGCCTGTGTTGCTTCCAATTATAATTTCACCATTTTGTCCGCAATAAAGACAAAGTTTCATTTCTCCACCAACAACATTCCCAAAGCCGCTAATTAAACGTACATTATCACCAATCAAAATTGAATTCATATTCATGATTTTTACTCTCCCATGAGCCTTGAATCCTTTTCCATAATTAGCATTCCAATAATGGAATTTAACCTTTGTTATGCGAGTTGATACAATCCATAGCAATGAATTATAAATCACATATATATAATATTGAATTTTCCGCTTAAACAAAGTCATTTCTTAATAAATATTGCAGTATCCGAAACGCCATTTGTAGTCCATATTAAACGCCAGTTTATTGTAAGTTCTGTGAACTCAACCCATTCTTTTAAGGGTGGATTTCCTTCACCAACTGATGTAGGAGCATACGTATTGTGAGGCATGAACCAGTTAGCATTGTCAATTACAATTATTCCACCATTTCTTACTTTTCTCACTGCCTGAGTAGCTACATTTGCACGATGACTTCCATCTACGAGCACGAAATCTAAACTTCCATCCCCGAATTTGTTTATTTCATTTTCATAATCACTAGTTATGCCATTATCCTTTACACTTGACTTAAATACATAATTAATATTCTTTATGTTGTTAGCTTTCAATTCTTTTTCAACTACATTATACCATGACTCATTGTCTTCAATACTTGTTAAGAAACCCAGCTTTTTGCTGAGCCACTTCGTACTTCTACCAGAACCATATTCTAATCCTATATCATTTATTGAAAGTAGATCATCCAAAATCTCAATTGATTTAGGTGTCAGCCAAGGTTTATCACTATTCAATTTTTCATAAATAGTATAAGCTAACCTATTATATAGATATCTTATTGTCCAGTGTTTCTTCATAATTTAGTTTATGTGATTTATTATTTATTAAATTAAAGACAATAAATACTGCAGCAAACAAGGATGTAAAAACAACTCCTTCACTAATTCGCTCGAGTAAATTTACTTTCTCCAGGCAAGTGAATGAGTATACCGATACGGATATTGTAATATTCATTACAGAAAATACAAAGAGCATTTTCCAGTTATTTGAGGCATACCAATAGGAAATTGATACAACTATAACATCCAATAAACTTGCAACTAAAATTATCTGCATGGCTGGAACACTAGCATTATATTGGGGTAATAATTCATTCACAAAAAAAGGAAGAAAAAAATATGCAACAATTACAATTGGAATTGCACATAAAAAAATTATCATGTTTATAAATAAAGTTAATTTTGGTAAATCAATATTCCCTTTTGAATATTGCTGAATTAAAACCGGATATAGATATGTATTTAAGGACCCAGTCAATAAAGTGAACCCTGTCAATATCCAGTTTACAGGAGCATATAATCCAAGCAAGGCGATACCACCATAACTTAAAACAAACAAACGGGGTAATGTCTTATTGAATGACCTTAAATAACTTACAAGCCAGAACTTCCATCCATCTTTGAATAATTGAATCCAGTGATCTTTATGTAGTGCTATTTTATATTCTGATTCACTTTGACTTCTATAAAACACAAATACAAATAATAGATTCAAGATTACCCTAACCATTAATCCATAGAATGAAAAATAATAAGGAAGTATTAATGTAATTAATAGAATAGCCGATGCAAACAGTTTCAATCTTCCTATCACATTAAACTTTAATTGAACTCTCAACTTTGCTTCTTCAAAATTTGATAGTGCATCTAACCATGTATAGATTATCATTACTAACGAAGCAAATGATATCAACCATTGTTTAGTATAAAAATAATAAATTGAAATACCTGCAAAGACCAATCCTTGTAATACAATTCCACTTATCATATGAAAAGCAGTTGTCTCTAAATACTTCTGTGCTTTTATATCATTACCAACTGATTTTTCAACAACATATTCTCTATTGAAGGAGTTAATGATACCCATTCTGGAAATGATAACATAGCCTTGTATCAAAAGGCAAAATTGCCAGATACCTAATTCTTCGATAGGTATAAGCTTCAAAATTAAAATCTCACAAACAATTGAGATAATTTGAAACAACAAATCGCCTCCTGTAAATTTGAGAAATTCACTCAGATCGAACCATTTCAATTTGTTAAATTTGTTAAATACTCTCATTCCTAAACTCGAACAATTAATCGCCACAATAGAGAAATTGAAATCAATTAGTATTCTTTATTTCAACTCTTACTCAAGAACTCTATCAAATGATCTGCTGTTCTTTCACCGGCCTTTCCATCGGTGAAATGACATTGTTGTTCTAAAATACGTTTGCGCCCTTCTTCAAGTATTGATGGATTCATCAACGCTTCATTAATTGCATCAAGTAAATCTTCCTTTGAGTTCGCTAACCTGAAGCCACCTGTTTTTAATAGTTTGGCATAATGGTCAAATTCATACATTCTTAAAACCGAATATCTAAAAGGTCTATTACCCCTGTGATCATAATTGATACAAATAATAGGAACATTAAAAACGGCTGCATCAATTGTTATTGTTGAATTCAAATTAATTACAACATCAGAGTAATTCAGTGATTCTGCAAATTCTTGATCATCTGAAGCGCTGAATAATCTATCCTGAAAAGATGCAATCTTACCGGGTACGTGAACATATACATTTGGAACACCATCTAGTATTTTATATGATTCGGGATTCGCTTGTGGATGCAACCTAACAATCAATTGAACATCGTTTCCAAAACAACCTTCATTCATCTTCTCAGCAATAAAGGCATTAATTTCTGGCTCAGGTGAAGTAGCGTCCATTGGCGTTCTGCCCGTAGTTGCACTACCCGTTCCATACAAAATAATTCGTTTGTTCGGATCTAAACCGAACTTATTACAAAACTCTTCCTTCGGAGAGAATTTGGTTAAATTGAAAAAGAAATCATATCGTGGTATACCTGTGACTACAATTTTTTCAGTAGGGAAATTAAACAAATCGATGGCCTCATTCTTTATTACGTCATTCCAAACAACCAATGAATTTAATTGAAATGGGAAGAACCCTTTACTGGTTAAATTATCCCAACTACTCACTAAACTAATAACTGGCACTTTTAAATTTGCTGCCATTCTCAAAAGTGGATAGTCTCTTGAGAAGTTCAATACTCTTGTTACAACAACTAAATCAGGATTGTATTTTTGAAACTGTTCTGCATAAAGTGTTGGTTTTTTATTCAAACTGTAAAGCCAGAATATTATCTTGGTGATTGCATGAAAACTAAGGATCAATCTTAAAAACTTAACAAATGGTGTCAATTTATCAATTGCCGAAGTATCAGCTCCTGTGTTCCCCAAATCAATTGTTCTGCATTTCTCACGAAGAAGAGTTTTATGAAAATGCAAAATCAATTTTTCCCACCAATTTGGTTCGTAGTCATGTAACTTCTCGATGAAAACATTTGATGCACCTATCTCGTTTTTAATTTCTTCACTTGTATCTTGAAGAAATACGACAATATCTATATTTTTCTGCCTACGCAATTTTCTGAAAGTATCAGTTCTGAGCACATCTCTTACACTGGTTCCAAATGCTATCCCAAGAAATACGGATTTCCGTTTATTCATTAGTTCTACTTAGAAATTTCATACAAGCAAGTAGTACCATCGAATTTATTTGGGGTTGATGAATTGTTATTATACTCAATATAATCTTTAGCCCAACTCAATTAATCATTTACATTAACATTTGCAGGTGAAGCGTCTCTCAAGGCATTTGTAAGTCTATTTTTCATATCGTTCAACATCCAAAATCAATTACCTCTCTCATAATCATAAGTTTCTATTGCCACCAAATCAATCCCACTTTTAGATGACCAGTTTTTCATATCTGAAGTTTAAATTGAATGAACTGAAGTAAAAGACAATGGAACATTAAGAAGTTTTCACAGGCTAACCCGAATAATAACTCTGATATTGTAGAAATGAGGACATGTTAAAATGAGAATTCTTTCGTAATTCAACATTTCTTTCATTTGCAACATTATGTCATATGGATTTTCAAGATGTTTAAATGTTCCGCAATTAAACACAATATCAGCTTTGTCATTGAGTTCAGTAAAATCATTAGTTTGATAAAATAAATTATCATGTTAATGAAGTTACTTAGCAGTATCAATTGCTGTTTGAGAATAATCTACATCTATTACTTTAGACGCACCTGACATTGCCATTTTATGAGCAATTGACCATAATCCGCATCCAACGTCAATAATTACTTTTCCTGTGATATCTCCAAGATATTTCAGAACTATTTCTTCATTTTCGCTTTTATCTGCACCACCTTCGAATTTGCTGAAATAGGTTTCTTAACCTTTTTGGTAGATGGATTCATAGAAATCCTTTAATTTTTTGTTGTCTTTCACAATTAAAAGTTGACTTCTTCCCAATTATAAATGTGTTTCCCATCAACTACACTTGCAAATCGTCCTCTGTAGTAATCACGATTTAATAATTCAGCTTTTGATAAATCACGGTATTGTGAACCCAAGGTCATCTCCCAGTTATTGTAATTTCCCAAGATATGTTCCATTTTTTCTCTTCTACTCAATAGAGCAAAGTCAGCTAATTCGCGAAGCTGATTTGGTTTTATTGAAACAGGACCGTCTTTAGTTTCATCTTTTTCTAATACTGTGAAATGTCTCTCAATTGAATCAGCCCCTAACGCCATAGCAATTTTACTGGCCCATAATCCGGTTTGTTCAACATGCGAATGATCTGAATAACCAACCTTGAAGGCGAATTTTCTTAGAAAGGCCATTCTCTTTAAGTTTAATGTATCCATTGGTGTTGGATATATGGTTAAACAATGCAATAATTGAAAGTCAGGCACATCTGAAAGAATTTCCGATGCTTTACCTATTTCATGATCATAGGTTGCACCGGTAGAAACATAAATTGATTTCCAGTACTTTTTTACTTCTCTCAATAAAGGATATGAAGCACAATCATAACTTGCAATTTTGATTGCCTCATAACCCATATCCTTTACCTCTCTGGCTGCACTTATTGTAAAAGCTGTAGTCATAGCCTTTACACCCGCACGCCAACATTCTTCAACAAACCACTCTTCATCCTTTAATGATAAATCAAGCCCGGATAATCTCTCAAATTCCGGTTTATATGGTCTTTTTATTACTTGAACATTTCCATCTCCATCTGTTTCACCTTCATCAAACCTTATTCTATGTGTTAATTCTTTTGAACGAATTGCTTGTATTTTAACAAAGTCAGCTCCATTCTGCGCAGCTTCATGAATTTGTTTTTTTAGAATCTCTTTGTTGCCATTGTGGTTTTGACAACATTCCGCAATTAATGTTGGCTTCATATTTTCAGATTAATTTTAAAATTTTTTCAGTTAAGAATTGTCTAGTACGTGCAATGGAGTCAATACCATAACCTGCCATATGAGGTGTTATTATCAGGTTATTAAATGCATTGGCATAATTAAGTATCTCCTTCTTTCCTTCCACTTTGCCTGCCCATGATGAATCTCCATTAAGCACGTCAATTGCAGCTCCTTTTATTTTACCAGATTTTAGAGTTGAAATTAGTGCATCTTCATCAATTAATTCGCCTCTTGATGTATTGATAAAGTAGGCATCTTTTTTCATCTGGTTAAATTCTTTCGCTCCAATCAATCTTTCATTGCTTTTCTCATAATTAACAAGTAAAACAACTACATCTGATTTCTCTAATAAATTATCTAAGTCAGAAGAAAAAACCCCATCGATAAGTTCAAGTGTTTTATTTGGTTCTATATCGTGAACAAGTACATTCATCCCAAATGCAATACCATACTTAGCCACTATTTTACCCAATCTTCCATATCCAATAACTCCGAGTGTTTTTTCACCTAGTTCATCACTTATAAATGGATCTCTTTTCCATTCCCCCTTCTTTACGCTTTGACTGGCCTGATCCAAATGTCTTATCAACATTAGTAGCAGACCCCATGTGTGTTCAGCAGTACTTTTAACTCTGCTTAAAAAATCTACATCGCCCTTTAAACTAATAACCTGTATTCCTCTTGCATTGGCATAGTCTGTATCAATATGATTCAAGCCGGTTGTTGATGTTGCAATAAATTGCAATTCGTCCTTTTGAGAATCAATACATTTCTTATCTATAGAAATTCCCAATCGTGTAAAAATCACTTGGTATTGATTCTTTTCAAGATGCTGATACAATTCTATCTGAGAATTGCAATTCAATGAAACTACCTCATGCTTTGAATTCAACAATTCAATTGCACTTTGTGGGTATTGATCATATTCTAAATGTAGAATTCTCAAATCATGTATTTATTATACATCCACTCAGCCAAGTCAAAATCATGAAGTGTATCAATATTTGATGAACGAATTTCGGGCATCACATAAGCCATACATTTTTTACCCTTATATGAATTTGAAAGAAGCGTTTTGCGTCTTGTAAGATATATTGCCCCATTTCTGATATACATTGGTTTCAATTCCTGACGGTTTTGATTTTCGCATGCTTCACAAAAAGGAGGATCAATCAAAACACCGTTTTCAAGATATTTCATTCGTGCAGGGTGGTGAGCCTGAACATCGACAACGCTTATCACACTATCTGCATCGTGTGTATTTTTTAATATTTCAATGGCAGAATTAATATCATCAGAACTCCTGAAAGGTGCAGTAGGTTGAAGTAACATAATGGCATCATATTCGCATTTATCTATTGATTCCATTTTAGTCAAACCATGAATGGCAACATCTATCGATTTAGCTGTATCGTTCGACAAAATTTCAGGCCTAGTAAATGGTACACGTGCACCAAATTTCATAGCCACTTCTGCTATACCAATATCATCAGTACTCAGTATCAATTCATCTATGGATGAATTCAAAGCAGCTTCTATAGTATATGCAATTAATGGTTTACCGGCTAGTTCTTTTATGTTCTTACCCGGAACCCCTTTGGATCCACCGCGCGCAGGCACAATCCCAAGAATTTTCATTTTAATATGCGTTACTTTTTACAAAACTTAATCCAAGGAACGTGCACGGTCTGATCCCTAGAAAATCTTCCCATCTGAACAAATTCCAACCGTCAAAAATCACGGGCTTATCAGCCATTTTTCTGACCATTTCATAAATATTTAATTTCTCAAAATACTTATGATTATTCAGAAACAAAACTGCATCAATTTGGCTGAAGCCTTCCGGTAACTTAACAGGAGTTAAACCATAATTTATTATTTCATGATTTTCAGCAACTGCATCAAAACCATACAGATTCTTAACATGAGGCTTGAATAGATTTGCAATATCAATACTAGTTGAATTTCTTAAGTCGCCCGTTTCAGGATTTCCTTTAAAAGCCAAACCAGCAATTAAGATATTACATTCACTAATTTCCTTTCCACTTTTCTTAAATTCATTAGAAACTCTTGTGAAAATAAAATCATGCATTGATTCATTGATTTCGCGACCTCTAATAAATATTTCGTTGCTTATATTTTTCTGTTCCGATACAGATGCAAAAATATGCGGGTCTTTAGTTAAACAAGGACCACCAACTCCTGGACTTGGCAATGGAATTGGATCTCTAACATAACCTTCGTTTGCTGCTCTGATAACATTAAAAACATTAATGTTGTAAGAGCTTGCAATTTGTGACATTTGATTAGCATAAGCAAAAATGTAATCTCTGAATGTATTATTCATCAATTTAGCCATCTCTGCCGCTTCAAGAGATTCAACTTTTACAATTGTTGGAGTCAGATCTCTGAAAATAGCCGCAGTAGCCTCCGTAGAATCCTTATTAAAACCTCCAACAATCTGAGGTAAAGATCTCAATTCTTTTAAAGCCTTACCCTCAGCTGTTCTCTCAGGAGCAAATGATAAATGGAAATCTATTCCGCATCTCAAACTTGAAATTGACTCAAGTTTATTCATTACAATATTTCTGCACGTTCCAATAGGTACTGTAGATCTTAAGATAACTAAATCTCCGTTTTTTAATACATTTCCAATCTTTTCACTTGCATCCACTAAATAATCCATAATAGGATTCATTCTCCCATTATTATCAGATTTAACTGGCGTACCAACTGAGATAATAAAAACATCAGCATCTTTAGGAATCGTTTTAGAAACAAATAAATTCTTGTTCAATTGCTCCTTCAACAATTCAGGCAAGCCAACTTCATGAATGTATGATTCACCCTTACTCAACATTTTAAATCTGTGATCGTTCACCTCCACTCCGGTAACCATGAATCCTGCATCAGCCATTACAACCGCCATTGTAAGTCCAACGTAACCAAGTCCCACAATTACGAGATGTCTGTGTGTAGCAACTCGTTGTTCCCACAATTCATGATAGTCTAAAACTTTAACAGGTTCATTGCGCTCATTAACTAATATTATTTTACTAAGGTATTTACTCGCCTTGCGATTTCTTTTAACCAATTCCACGGGCAGATTGTCTAGTATATCTAACATAGTCATTCCCTCTGAAAAAGTTATTGGATCAGTAGTATATAAATTCTCAATAGGAGAATTTATATCATGTCCATTTAGAAGAGCCCTCCGTATATCACCCTCTGATATCGAACCGATCAATACGCCCACATCATCCACAACAAGACCCAATCCACTTGGCAAATTGAATTTTTTAACTTCATTAAACATGCGCATTACTGAAACTAATGAATCAGTTTTATTACAGTATAGTTTTTCAATATGCAACATCATAAAATCGAGTTTATTAAATATTTGGCAGCGAAATCTGCACCGTTTGTTTTCTGACTCTTAAGATTATTTCTGAATAACTCAAGCTGATCAGAGGAATATATAAACTTAATAAATTCTAAGGCAATACATTCAAGAGGAATTTGAGTGTTATAAGATTTGCCAATTCCTAGCTTTTCCACATTAGAAGCATTACAATTTATTTCACCATTGTATCCGTCATTGATTACAAAAGCAGGCACATCATATCTTACGCAATCTGTGAGAATTCCGATACCTGGCCTACAAATTATTGCAGTAAGTGACGAAAAGTCTTCATCTGTGAAACTGAATTTTGAGATATTCTCCGTTCTCCTGTTTCCAATCACGTTATCAAGCTTTGAATCCAATTGTATTCTCAAACCCCGATCCAATTCAGATATTATTAAAACTAATTTCAAAAGGGTTTCATTCATAAGTTCCGTACCTCCACCAGTTACTAAAATGTTTTGATATTTTTCGGATCCTTTTGCTCCCGAATATTTCTCACAATACCAAGGCAATTGAATCGGATTAGTAAAATTAAGCACTTCAGGCATTGCCATCCCTGCTAAACATAACATATCAGGCCTTACCTTATCAATGAAATTGTGTTCTTCCATTGATATTTTTGCTGTATCATCATTTAAAATAACATTCACGTCATGCCAAAGAAATGACCCCATTAACTTGGTGTTAGGAAATACCATGGCAGGCAAAATATGGTTATCAGAAATTATTAAATCTGAATTACTCAGAATTGTATTGTTCTTCAATTCGTCCCTCCACGAAGTATATTTTTTTATTGTTATGCTTTCTTTCTTAAGCCAATTGATTTCGTTTTCTGTTCCATTAGTATGAAAATTCAACTTGCTTCCCTTTAAAAAGTTGATTTCCTTTCTGGCCATTTCTTTATGATGGCTTTTACAAAACACATCGATTTGTAAATCTGATTTTGCACTCAACAAAGACGAAATGACAGATATATCACGCTGTAAATGGCCATAACCATTTGAACAAACAATAAATGAAATCTTTTTATTCAATTCTAGAATTGCAAAATCGACATTACTATGCTACTGCATTTTTGTAGAATTCCAGCGCTAAACGCAATGCTTCTTCAAGGTTGTCATCCGGATTATATCCCAGTATCTTCCTAGCAAGTGAAACGTCTGCTAAACTTTGAAGTATATCACCCTGCCTTTGCGGGCCATAATTTGGCTTAGCTTTGGTTCCTGACAAGTTTGCTATTATTGACCATATTCCATTCAATGTAGTTGTTCGCCCACATGCAACATTGAAAACAATATGACCGTTCAAATTTGAATCTTCAAGTAATGAAAGCTCATTTATCTGAACAACATTTTTAACAGGTGTAAAGTCTCTTGTTATAGTTCCATCACCATTAATAATTGGTGATTCATTCATCAAAGCGGCTTTTACAAATAAAGGAATAACAGCTGCGTATGGACCGTTCGGGTCTTGCTTAGGTCCAAATACATTGAAATATCTCAATCCCACAATTGTTTGGCCATAATTACGAGAAAATGATTCTGCAAACAATTCGTTACTCATTTTGGTTGCAGCATAAGGAGATAATACTTTACCTGTTCTTGATTCTGTTTTAGGCGAATCAGTCAAATCTCCATAAACGGATGAAGAAGAAGCGTAAACTACTCTTTTGATATTATTTTGATTTGCAGCCCAGAGAATATTGAGAAATCCGTTTATATTCACTTCAGTAGAAGTAATTGGATCTTTGATACTTCTTGGTACAGAACCTAAAGCAGCCTGATGAGAAATAACATCAATTCCTTCACATGCTTTCAAACAAATATTCTTGTCACATATATCACCTTCAATAAATTCAAACTTGGGATTCCTTATGAATTCACTAATATTTGAGAGATGCCCGGTACTTAGATTATCAAGTACTCTGACTAATGTAAATTTCTGATTATCCAGAAAAGCCGAAACCAGATTGCTGCCTATAAATCCGGCTCCACCGGTAATCAATACTTTTGGCATGTTAAAGTCTGGCGTCAATTAATGATTTAGGCAATACACCTTTAACATCGAAAACAACTCCGTTTTCCTTTAGAAAAGAAGGTATTTCCATTCCTTTAAATTCATCGTGAGCAACTGCGAGTACAATGGATTCAAATTTTTCTTCTGGTAATTTGTTAGTTATTTCGACTCCATACTCATGTTGTACTTCTGCTGGATCAGCCCATGGATCAAATATTATCGGCGTAATATGATAAGTAATCAATTCTTTTACTATATCAATTACTCTGGTATTTCTTATATCAGGACAATTCTCTTTAAATGTAAATCCTAATATTAAACACCTAGCATTCTTCAAAGTCACATCCTTTTTTACCATCAATTTCACAATCTCGTCTGCAACATGCGCTCCCATACTATCATTCATTCTTCTTCCTGCCAGAATAATTTCAGGATGATAACCCATTTCCTCTGCTTTCTGAGCAAGATAGTATGGATCAACTCCGATACAATGCCCTCCAACTAAACCCGGCTTAAAATTCAAAAAATTCCATTTGGTACCCGCTGCTGCAAGAACTTCATTTGTATCTATACCAATTTTTCTAAAGATTTTAGAGAGTTCGTTTACAAAAGCTATATTGATATCTCGTTGCGAATTTTCTATAACCTTTGCTGCTTCTGCAACTTTAATGCTTGTGGCTTTATAAGTGCCAGCCTTGATGACCGAACTGTATAGATCATCAATAATATTTGCGGCTTCTGGTGTCGATCCACTTGTAACTTTAATAATGTTAGTCACAGTGTGAACCTTATCACCAGGATTAATGCGCTCTGGCGAGTATCCACAGAAGAAATCTTGATTAAACAATAATCCACTGCCATTTTCCAATATTGGAACCATTTCTTCTTCTGTGACACCCGGATAAACAGTAGATTCGAATATTACAACATCACCTCTTTTCAACAAAGAAGCGATCATTGCTGTAGCAAGCCTCATAGGTCTTAAGTCAGGTCTATTATGTTTATTAACAGGCGTGGGTACAGTGACGATGTAAATGGCACAATCCCGTAAATAATCATTATTTGAAGTTAAAAACAATCCCGCATTGTTAGAATTTTCCGAATCTAAAACTTCTAGCAACATGTCGTTTGCAATTTCTGATGTTCTATCCAATCCCTTCATTAAATCGCAAATTCTACGATCATTAATATCAAAGCCTACTACCTTGTATTTTTTTGCAAATGCAACCGCCAGGGGCAATCCAACATAACCTAGTCCAATAATTGCAATTTTTTTTCTATCTATATTCATTTTACTATTTTTATAACTAAATTAAAAATACTCGCCTTTATCTTAGTTAATTTTCAAGAATGGCTAATTTTATTGAATCTACATGTGTGAACATTGCTAAAACAGACATCATTGAATAAATAATTTCACTTTGGTTGCTTTTTTCGAATGGTTTATCTGTAAAATAGAAAAGTGAACTTTTGTCAAACAGGTGTAATCGCAGTGCATTTGTTCATGGTGCCAGGTGTCATTTGATTCAGGTCTGTTTGTTTCTAAGATGATTTATAGTATAACTAGCAATCGACGTCAATACTTTACTAATATCTCTTCATTAAGCGGTGTTATATATATGGCCAGAAAACATGGTCACTTATGACAGCCAAATCATTTGATGGAGTAGAATTATTTTTGCCATCCAGCATTGATAGTATTTTAGTGAAATGAAGAACATACAATTGCCTTTACTTCACCAATGCGATTGATAATTGAATTTGACAGGAGCCGGTCAAAATAAGGGTTTTTTAGAATGACAATATTTTTAAATCGTGGTATTTTATTGTGCTCCCTCCAATAAAAACACACCTAATTGCGCACTAAAACACCTTGCATTGATGATTTATCGATAAATTTTACGAAAACCAACAAACTGACAATAATAAAATGACACCTGAAATGAGGACATGAATAAACAATTATCTTATATTTATCTAGACAATTCTAATCTAATTGCGCTTTCCACCAACGTCGCAAAAGCAATGTGATGATTCCCAGAAATTCAAATAAAAATATACCTCCAATGGCGGAAATTAGTTTGGAGTATTCCTTTTTTTCCAATGGAAAACGGGGTTGATCAATCAACTGAATCAATGGTTGTTCTCTGGCCATTAGGGTTCTGCTCATCTCAAGGTTCTTTATTAACTCCCCGTACATGGTCGTTAGCACCTGAATCTCCAATTGCTTTTTGGCTTGAGGCACTTTTGCCACGCCACGCACCAAGAATTGATTGCCATCCACTTCCGAAGCCACCCCATACATTGCCCTTCCCAAGGCCTCCTTAACGCTGTCTACCTTGTGCTCCATCATCATGACATTCCTTCTCATTTGTCGGGTTTTTGTTTCAACATAAAACTCTGTTACATTTTGGGTCAACACTTGGGTAAAATGTTTGGCAAACCATTCATCGTTACCGGTGAATGATACAGATACGATGGCCAACTTTTTTTCTACCTTAGACACTTTCAAATGATTACTTGCCAAATCCCCACATACCTTACCCAAAAATGAATCCTGTGCCAATGAAAATTGATCTCGATTCAATTTGTCCACACTGTAGGCTACAGGCAGTGGATCACTGTGTTTTCTGTGTTCGGGGTTTTGGTGTATCATAAAATCAATGTATTGGTTTATGAGCAATTTTTGTTTTCCATTGCTGTCCACGGCAGTTAAGAGTGTTTTCTCTACCAACAACCGGCTTTTCATGAGCTCCAATAAATTGTCTCCACTGAACGCCCCCCCTGATCCTCCACCTAAGTCTACCCCAAACTGAGAAGCGATGGAACCCAGGCCGCCCACTTTTTCGCCCCCATCTGCCAAAGCAAAAGTCAACTTGGCAGTATACTTGGGCTTTTGAGTTTTTGCATAATAAAAACCGGCCACTCCACCCAATAATCCCAACAACATCAATTTCCACCATTGAGTTTTGAGATGAGAAATGACTCCCACTGCCTTTTGGATCAGTTCCTTAAGGGATATTTCGTCAGTTTCTTGCTGTTGCCTATCCATATTATTGTTTGATTAGGGCCCACAAAGTTGCAAAACCCGTTAATTTCACCGTGATATCTGAAATCACTTTGTTCCAATCTGTTGGGACCTTATTTAGCCGATCTTTGAATGTAGACTTGGCTTTCTTTTCTTTGGAAATCACATAAACCGCACTGCCTTTTTTCACCTTGGGAGATACCCTGAATAAGTAGTAATTCATGGTTCTTCGAACACGGCCGTTTGCTTCCACCACATAGGTCTTGGAACGCCAAGCATCGGCCGTGTAGCCATTGCCAAACGTGCGAATGTAATAACCCGCCCGCTTGCCTGAAACAAAGGGTGAATTCATGACCTCATAATCAGTCAATGTGTCCAAATTTATCAAATTCTCAATGTATTGAATGCCAGTGCCGTAAATACTAATATAATCAATCACCGTGGGCACCGTTATCACATCTCCTTCTTTCAAGGTATAGTTGTACATAGAACCGCGGCGGTTGAGGGCCCTTTTTAAGTCAAACACCAAAAACCCTCCGGGCAAATTGGGTCGGTCAAAACGGGCGCCTTCTTCAAAAGCATAAGGGGTAAGTCCACCCGCCAACTTCACCGCATCTTGCACCGTGAATCCCTTGTCTTGAATTACATAGGTTCCGGGGTATTTGAATTCGCCCCTTAGCTGCACCACCTTTTGCAATTCAAAGTTGGGAATTCTCCGCACAGACACAATGTCAAACGGCATCAACCCCGTTTTCAGCACTTCCTCATTTTCGGTAATGTCTTTGGGTATGGTGAGTTCAATCAAATTGGACTGATACGCATCGCCCGGTTTGTAGTTGGGAGAAAAGATGTTGGAACGCGCAATTTCTATTTTGGTGAGTTCGGCAGAGATCTTCAATCCACCAGACAACACCAACAC
>JACCDH010436635.1_pt1 | contig 29597 bp, 25 predicted proteins | sample 7442481 | NCBI WGS metagenome assembly JACCDH01 (sample SAMN15323433, study PRJNA562643) | freshwater metagenome | isolation source: river surface water | place: USA:Blue River Watershed | collected 2017-08-15
CCAATTAACTTAGGCCATTTTAATTCCCAAGCCAATCCAGCCATAACATCACAAGCGTCAGCACCACCCACACCAATCGCTAACATACCTAAACCACCTGCGTTCACAGTGTGTGAATCGGTACCAATCATCATACCACCAGGGAAGGCATAGTTTTCTAAGACAACTTGGTGAATAATACCTGCACCTGGTTTCCAGAAACCTAAACCATATTTATTTGAAACAGAAGCTAAGAAATCATACACTTCTTTACTTTCTGTTGTGGCAACTTGTAAGTCTTGTTTTGCTTCTACTTTTGCAGAAATCAAGTGATCACAATGTACTGTACTAGGAACAGCTACTTTTGGACGACCTGCTTGCATAAATTGTAACAATGCCATTTGCGCAGTAGCGTCTTGCATTGCTACACGGTCTGGACCAAAATCAACATAAGAACCACCTCGCTCGAAGCTTTCTAATTTTTGATCACTATGTAAATGTGAGAATAAAATTTTCTCAGATAAAGTCAATGGACGGCCTAACATTTTACGAGCAGCATCCACTTTTGCTGGCATTTCAGCATACAATTTTTTGATCATTTCGATATCAAAAGCCATAGTTGTATATTTTGGTGTTAAAAACTGTCGCAAAGGTAAGCCAAAATGCCGATTTTTTTTGATAGATTTGAGTACAAAATCGGCTATCTAGATGCAAAAATTAAGAGATTTCTTAGAATTACACGCTTTCGGGGTTTGTTCGGCCATCGGAGAGCGCTTGGGTATAGCCAGTTCAAGGATTAGAATGTGGTTTATTTATATCTCATTTTTAACCTTTGGTTCCCCTGTCATCATTTACATGGTCTTGGCATTTTGGAGAGGTATGAAACACTATATATTATTAGGAAAGAGAAATCCCCTAAAATATTAGATGGTAATACCTTAGGGGATTCAATATTTAAACGCGTTGCGTTATATAAACATTAGCTATTTAGCATCGTAGCACTTTTTACAATACAGCTTTTCGTAAACGAACCAACTTTTCTAATAAGGGTTCCAATAATTCCAACCTTAACATATTCGCACCATCACTTTTTGCCACTGCAGGATTGGGGTGGGTTTCAATAAATAAACCATCAGCGCCGGTTGCAATAGCCGCTTTGGCAATGGTTTCAATTAATGCTGGATTGCCACCTGTTACACCACTTGTTTGGTTTGGTTGTTGTAAGGAGTGCGTGCAATCCATAATAACAGGTACATTGTTTTCAGCCATTGCAGGAATGTTTCTATAGTCTACTACTAAATCCTGATAGCCAAAAGTATTTCCTCGCTCAGTTAACATGACTTTATCATTGCCTGCTAATTTGATTTTATCAACGGCAAACTTCATGGAAGCACCACTTAAAAATTGTCCTTTTTTTACATTGACAATTTTTCCAGTTTCAGCAGCAGCCACCAATAAATCAGTTTGACGACATAGGAAAGCTGGGATTTGTAAAATATCAATAAACTGAGCAGCAATAGCAGCTTCGTCATGTGCATGAATGTCAGAAGTAGTTGGTACATTAAATTTTGCACCAACTTTTTTTATTAATTCCATCCCTGTATCATCGCCAATACCTGTGAATGAATTAGCGCTAGTGCGATTTGCTTTTCGATAGCTAGCTTTAAATACATATGGGATACCTAAATTTTTACAAATAGTTGAAACTTTTTCACCAATCTCCATCACCAATTCCTCACTTTCAACTACACAAGGTCCAGCAATTAAAAAAAAGTTATTCGCATCATATTGTTGATGCTTGAAATGTTCTTGTAAATATTTAGGAATCATTTGTTGTCAATTTGTGTTCAAAAAGTAACTATATAATTACTGTTTATTAATTTAATTAGAATCGTAAACCTACAGTGATACCAGCCCCTCTCAATCCAGCCCAAGGTCCGTCGGTATTAGTAATAATTCTATTTCCAGCAACCGTAGTACTTAATTTGAATGGACTTGCGTTAGTTTGATCTAAAGTTGCTTTTAAAGCAGTACCAGCTTCGCTTGGCGTTCCTGCTGGCAAAACCGCTTCAATAGTTCCATTAGAACTACCATAATGGCCACCAATTGCCCAAATATCTAAAACCACTTTGGTCAACAATTGAAATTGCATACCAAAATAAGCACCCACACTTTGTGAGCGAATACTTCCATTTAAATTCGCTTTTGTTTTTACAGTAGTGGAAGGAACGGTTACGCCGTTCACAACGGATGGTTGTGTAGTGTAAGTATAATTTACAGGAATATCAACTTCCATATTACCAAACCTTGCATATGGTGCTATATAAAATCCAGACATTTTTTGCAAGCCTACATAAAAACGACCCTCAATAGTCATTGCATTATTGGCAACTTTAAAATTGTCAAAATCGATATTTGAATTATCTATAAACTGTTTTGCTAATGACTTTAATGGTAAGCTGCGCTTTGGCATGGTTTGATAGCTCGCAGAAATTGACATAAAACGATTAATACTTCTTTCAAATGTCAAGTTATAGTTTTGTAAAACATCCCCTGATAGGTTTGTTTTTATAATGTTTTTACCTCCAATAAGGCTTTGTGCATTTACACTAACATGTGATGCAATTAATAAGGTAATTAAAATAATTTTTTTCATGATTTGAGTAAATTGTGGTGATATGATGTATCGCCTGTTTATTTATAATGATATTAAATCCGCTACTGTTTTTTTGTCAAGAATGGCTAGTGTATTATCTCTAACTTCTAGCATTACTTTATTGATTCCGCATTTTTTCTCGTTGCAAGTTTCACATTTTTTATAAAAATTAAGACTCACACAAGGCAATAAGGCGATGGGTCCTTCAATGGTTCTAAAAATGGCTGAAAGTTTAATTTTATCAGGTGCTGTTGCAAATAAATAACCGCCATGCTTTCCTTTTTTACTTTCTAGAAATCCTCCTTTTTTAAGGGCTAATAAAATATTTTCTAAAAATTTCAATGGAATTTTTTTCTGATCAGCTATTTCTGCAATAAGTATAGGGGCATCGGTGTTTTTACCCGCCATATAGGATAATGCTTGTAGCGCGTATTGTGTTTTTTTAGATAACATATTATAATCCTAGAACGTCTTTCATGGTAAAGATACCATTTTTTTTATTGGCAAATTCAGCCGCTAAAACAGCTCCGCTTGCAAAACCCTTTCGTGTGTGTGCAGTATGCGTAATTTCAATGCTGTCAATAGCTGAATGGTAAGCGACAGTATGTGTTCCAGGAGCTGGGTCAATACGTTCCGAAGTGATAACTAAATCAGTAGGGGTGGATGATGGCGAGTTGGTCCATTTGTTTTTGCGACTCATATTTGTCAATATCTGCTCTGCTAATGAAATGGCAGTTCCGCTAGGTGCGTCCTTTTTTTCAGTATGATGAATCTCGGTCATTGAAACATCATAATCCTGGTAAGGCTCCATTAACTTCGCTAAATGCTTGTTAAGTTCAAAAAACAAATTCACCCCAATGCTATAATTGCTTGAGTAAATTAAACATCCTTTTTTTTCATGACAAGCACTTTCAACTTCATTCCATTTGTCCAACCAACCCGTAGATCCACTGACAACTGGTATGCCTAGTTCAATACATTTTTTTACATTTTCAAATGCACTATGAGGACCTGTGAATTCAATAGCTACATCAGCTAGTTTAATATTTTCTTGTGTAAATTCATGGTTATTTTGAACATCAATTTTTAATACAACTTCATGTCCTTTTGCAAAGGCTATTTCTTCAATGGCCTTTCCCATTTTACCGTATCCAATTAAAGCTATTTTCATAATCGGTTGTTGTTATTATTTTCCTTGGGAATTTTTAAAATGTAATTGCAAAGATAATCCGCCTTGTCTAAATTGTGGCTGCACCATTGGCTTTATACTTATTGCCAAATTGGAGCTTACATCAAATTCTTTTAAATGACCTGAAATCGTTGCATCAACTACATTCAATCCCCAACCAAGAATAAACCATAAAATGGAATAATCTCTGTCTTTTCTAAATCCATTTCTATAACTCTGAAGCGAACCTAAACTTAAGTTTTTTAGTACTGGATCAATTTTGTCAACATCAGATTTATCTCCGTTTTGTTCTTTGAACCTCGCAGTGTATGCAAATTTTGTTTTATTATACAAATCATCATTATAAAAATAGGTGGCAACAGGTATAGCAATTACACCATAAACAATAGGAAGTTTCCAATATTGTTTATTATAAATTTGACCCAGCCCTGGGAAAAATGCCGAGTATTTTGTGGCTAATCTAGGATTGTGACGGGGGAGGGTGTCCAATTTTTTCACATTGGAGCTATCCTGTCCCCAACTATTATGTTGTATAAGTATCAACAACAACGAAATGAATATTAGCCTCATACTAGCTAATGCTAACTTGCATGGCATCTAAAATTGTATTTAACCCATTAATATCTTGGTAAGAAATGGTAATCGTTCCGCTTCCATTTTTTTGTTGTGTCAATAAAACTTTAGCTGATAAATGACTTGCTAATTTGTCCTCTAATTTTTTATAAACAGGAGAAAGTTCATGCTTCTTTGCTGATTTAGGCTGACGACCACTAGCGGCATTCATTTTTTTAACCAATTCCTCGGTTTGACGAACGGTTAGTCCTTTTTCAGTTATTTCTTTAAATAAAAATAATTGCTGATCAATTTCTTTTCCTATTAATATTTTGGCCAAGCTTACGCTTAATTTTCCTTTTCTTACAGCAGCTTGAATAGCTGGAGGTAAGTCAAGTAATCGAATATAATTGGCAACAGTTGAACGGTCTTTACCCATGCGCTCTGATACTTTCTCTTGGGTATAGTTTAATTCCTGCATCATTCTTTGATAACTTAATGCAATTTCAATTTCATTTAAGTCAACTCTTTGCAAGTTTTCAAGTAAAGCAAGCTCAAGTAGTTCCTGATCATTACCTTGTCTAATATAAGCAGGTATATCGTTAAGTCCAGCTAATTTGGCAGCGCGAAATCGGCGTTCGCCAGCAATCAATTGATATTTGCCGTTAGGTAGCGCGGCTACTGTAATAGGCTGAATAATATCATGTAGTTTAATGGAGTGACGTAATTCCTGTAATGCGATTTCATCAAAATCCTTTCTTGGGTTTTTGGGATTTACTTGAATATCACTTAATGGTATTCTATTGGTAGCAACCGCTTTTTGTATCGTCTCGGCTTCCACCTTCCCAGCTGGATTCTTATATTCGGCATCAATATTTTGTAATAAAGAACGAAGTCCTTTTCCAATAATTTCTTTATTGTTTGTACTCTTACTCATGTTTAATCAATTATTCTATCGGCATTACTCATTTTTGTCATGCCATTTTTTTGTAAAATTTCTTTAGCAAGATTCAAATAGTTAATGGTACCCTTGCTATCAGCATCGTATAATATGACTGGCTTACCTACGCTTGGAGCCTCACTTAATCGCGCATTTCTGTGAATGATTGTTGAAAAAACCATGTCGTCAAAATGTTTTCTAACTTCTCCGACTACTTGACGACTCAAGTTTAATCGAGTATCGTACATGGTCATCAGGATACCTTCAATTTGTAAATTTGGATTTAATCTACTTTGAACAATCTTCACCGTATTTAATAATTTCCCTAATCCTTCTAATGCAAAAAATTCACATTGAACTGGCACAATCACACTATCAGCTGCTACAAGTGAATTAACGGTAATTAAACCTAAGGATGGTAAGCAATCAATAATTATAAAGTCATATTTGTCTTTGATAGGAGCCAATAAATCCTTTAATACATTTTCACGATTTGGGAAGTTTACCAATTCAATTTCAGCACCCACTAAATCAATATGTGAGGGGATTAAATCTAAGTGAGGAATCTCGGTTTTCAACACAATATCGGACAATGGAGTATGGTTAATCATGCCATCATAAAGGCTAGTGGTAATATTTTGTAAATCGAATCCAACTCCAGTGGTGCTATTCGCCTGAGGATCGGCATCAATTAAAAGGGTTTTAAATTCTAAAACCGCCAAACTTGCAGCAATATTTATTGCTGACGTAGTTTTACCAACACCCCCTTTTTGATTCGCTATTCCAATTATTCTTGCCATAACTTAGGTATCCTTAATTTATGTCAAAAATAAGGCTTTTGGCCCTATTTTTGTGCTTTAAATACCCATATGAGAAACCCCCTTTTTATATCCATATTCCTGATTATTCTTATTGCAATTGATTTTTATGTGTATCAGGTACTTAGAAACCTAATTCAAGCATATGGGAATGGGCTAAAAATGGGAGTAGGGGTATTATACTGGTTTTTGTGTATTGTTTGTATTGGGGCGTTTATATTGTTCCCAATCATAACTAACCCCTATTTTAGGCAGTATATTTTTTCAGTAAGTATGGGTTGGATGTTTACACAATTGATTATGGCTTTGATTTTTTTGATTGATGATATCCGTCGCGGCACTTTTTGGACTTTGAGTAAAATCACATCTTATACGGGTGCTCAATTCATTAATTCAGAAAATGGAATACCAAGATCTACTTTTTTAAGTTGGTTAGGGGTTGGTTTAGCCTCCTCGGTGTTTTTTTCCTTAATATATGGTTTTGGTAATAAATACAATTATAGGGTGGTCAAGAAAAAAATTGCTTTAAACGGGTTGGATCCAATTTTTAAAGGGTTTAAAATTGTTCATATAAGTGATATTCATAGTGGAAGTTTGCAAGATAAAAATGCGGTTCAAAAAGGAATTGATTTAATCAATCATCAACAAGCAGATTTAATTTTATTTACAGGAGATTTAGTAAATGATAGAGCTTCTGAAATGCAGCGATGGATGGATGTTTTTAGTCAATTAAAAGCAAATCATGGTGTTTATAGTACATTAGGTAATCATGATTATGGAGATTATGTTCAATGGGAATCAAAGGAAGCGAAACAAAATAATTTAGAAGCACTCAAACAAGTTCATGCCAATTTAGGCTGGAGATTGTTGATGAACGAAAATGTGAAAATTGAAAAACAGGGGGCATGTATTCAATTGGTTGGCATAGAGAATTGGGGTGCAAAAGCACGTTTTCCAAAATATGGGAAAATGGATATGGCTATGACAGGGGTTGATGATAAAGGTCCTGTGGTATTGATGAGTCATGATCCTAGCCACTGGGAAGCTCAGGTATTAGTGGATTACCCTCAAGTGCAATTAATGCTTGCTGGTCATACACACGGCATGCAATTTGGTTTAGAAAATCCATATTTTAAATGGAGCCCTGTTCAATGGGTTTACAAACAATGGGCAGGCATTTATCAATCAGGCAAGCAACAATTATATGTAAATCGTGGATTTGGGTTTATTGGTTATCCAGGAAGGGTTGGAATACTCCCAGAAATCACCTTGATTGAATTAGCATAATATCATAATTCAGTGCCTTATTTATCTTTCATCTGAATTTTAATATCATTCAATTTGTCCGCTAAAAGGGTTAATGCTTTTTGTTGATCCTTAATAAAACCGTTGTCTTTTAAAGCGCCAACGACTGCGTTCATTTCTGCATCATTATTGTAAACCATTTTTCTAAATGGATTCTCATAATCCTTTGCTCTTGTATTTTGAATTCTTTCAGTGATGTCTTTTTTAATTTCAAAATATTCGTCTAGCCATTTAGTATACGTAGTAACGGTAATTTTACTAAGTGTTTTATTGGTTAATTTTTCTAATATGGCCAGTGCATGTAAGTCTTTTCTGCTATTATATTTGTCAGATTCGGACTCGTAAAATGCATGTACTTCATCCCAACTTTTAATGGTGTCATTTTTTATTTTTGCCAATAAGCTGTCCACATATTTTTGAGGGATAAGCTGACCTCCAATATTTGCCCATGTTAAATTGGTTGGCGATAACTTAACCTGCTGAAGCGTTGATATGATGGCATTCCCTTTTTTGTTTTCAGTAAGTCTTAAAGCAGCTTCGATTCCGTAAATAAAAATTATTTTTTCAAACATGTGAAAAGCATCATATGATTTAATCAATTTTGCTTTTCGCTTGCTGTTTTCAAATCCTTTCACAACCACTTCTAAATTATCAATATCTTTTTTTGATTTTGTATTTAATAAACTGGTTCCTATGGTCAACAATTTTGATTCATCAACTGGTATTGATTTTTTATCCTTCGTTAATTGTGCAACGGCAACTGCTTTTGCAATAATATCGCGCGCATTTAATAGTTCATTTACAGAATCTGGAGCAAGATAATCGTATTCGAATATGGGTGTTTTAAATTTACGTTTATCGCGATCTACATATTTCCATGCATTTCTTGCCAAAGCATAAAAATTATATAAAAACCAATAACCCGGCATGATGATGAGTTCGTCTTTCAATGGGTCATTGCTAATCAGTGAAAAAGGGATAGGAATATTTAGTTCGTAGTTATAGTCACCTTTATTTAGCAAGGAAAAACTAGCGAATATGGAGTTGTGTTTTATGCTCACACAAAGCCCAGGCCAAAACCCTCGGCCCATAATAACTTCGCCATCAGCACCTCGACTATTATGGTTTGATCCTAAGGTTGCACCTGCTGCAATATTACTTTGCCCCATTACAAGTGCAGCACATAAAAAGCTATTGTTGTGATGCTGTTCATGTGCCGGAAAAATTAAAGAATTCAAAACCTCACAACAGGAAATGGTGGCATTAGGTCCTAAAAAGGAGTTAATTAATCTTGCGCCATATTTAAGTTGTGAATAATCTGATAACACAAAACGAACTGCTTTAATACCATAAAAAATTCTACAACCATATCCTACGATTCCGTTCACTAATTCACAACCTTCTCCAACCTGCGATTTAGCTAATGGATGCGAGTTAATGGTGACGTTCTTAATTTTATTAGCGCCTTTTAAATAAGCGTCTTCCCCAATCCATACATCCTTTATAATTTTACAATTTTTGATGACTGTTCGGTCGCCAATTTTGCCGTAGTACCCTAACTTATTGTCAAATTGATTATCCGTTAAATCAATAAATTTTTGTTGTAATAATGCGTCTTCTCTATGCCTGGTCCATAAATAAGCATCACCCGCAGTCATACCATTAAATGGCAAAACTTTTCGACCTGTGTTTTCATTACAAAGCTCAAGCCAAATTCTCACGAACTCTGGCTCTCCTTTTTTAATGATACCATTTCCGAATTTTGAGTGATTGGTCGTTACCAATTCATTGACATTATTAATGATAACTTCATTCCCTAATATATAATGTGACATGTAATTCACATTGTGAACGGATACGTTGTTTCCAAAATCAGAACTTATAATGGTTGAGTTATATAAGCCTATTGGAACGATTAAATCACTAAAGCTAAGACAGCTGTTTTCTAAGTTTCCTATTCGTATCAAACCAAAAAAAGTACAATTCTTTACTAACTCAGGATTAAATGCATTGGATACTAAAATATTCCCCCAATCATCACTTGTATTGCGGTTGCGGACTAAAATTTCAATTTCTAAAGCAGTTAAACGTCGATAAGTAATACCACTTCGATTTTGTTTATTTCTTAAATAGTATTCATCCTTCCCTTTTGGTAAGTCTTTGATAAATCCATATCCTAGTTGGTCAAGTGCAATTTTCTTAATGTTGTTCATAATAAATACTAATTAAATATAGTAGGGTGCTTTTTATTCCAATTGCTATTGTCTTGATATAATTTAGCAATTTGTAATATAGTCCCCTCATCGTATAAATTTCCTACAAAAGTAATACCAGTTGGCAAATCACTTTTGCTATCAAAACCGGTAGGCATGCAAACTACTGGATGGCCTGTTAGATTAGTAATAGCAGTTTGATTTCCCGCAGGCCCTCTTGAAGGACAAATAATCACATCATATTTTTTAATGACTTCATTGACTTTCTGCATTAAAACGGTACGGTGTCTTTGCGCGTTAATGTATTCAATTGCTGGCACAAATCTCGCCGTTCTAAATTGATTCGGCCAATCATACTTTGTTTGTCTAGTTAATTCATCATCAATGTTTAGTCTTGTCATTTCATCAAATTGAGCCCCACATTCAACTCCAATGACAACATCCATGATATTAAAATTGTATACACCACTATCTGGAAAATCAACTGGAATAAGTTCAACACCTAATTTTTTTAAAGTGGCAAGCACTTTCCAATCATTTTTAGTGGTGTCTTTTATTTTATCAAAATAGTTTTTTGCATAAGCAATGCGTAATTTTTTTACATCTTTAATGGGTTGGTAATTAAAGGGCGTATTAAAAGCTGATAAATCCTTTCCATCTGTTCCGTGAATATAATTAAAGACAATTGCAGCGTCATTTGCACTTCGACATATTGGCCCAACTTTGTCCAAACTATAACTTAATGCCATAGCACCTGTCCTGCTAATACTTCCAAATGTTGGTCTTAAACCTGTGGCGCCACATTGTGTTGATGGTGAAACAATACTGCCATAGGTTTCTGTTCCAATAGCAAAAGGAACTAAGCCAGCAACAGTCGCTGCTGTAGATCCTGCAGATGAACCCGATGAACCGTATTTTAAATTCCAAGGATTTTTAGTGCGACCGCCATACCAATAATCACCCATTGCCAAAGCACCTAATGTAAATTTAGCTACCAACACAGCCCCCGCATTTTTTAATTGAGTATACACAAATGCGTCTTCGTCAATTATTTGATTTTTGTAGGGTGCTGCTCCCCAGGTTGTTTTAGTTCCTTTTACAGCAAATAAGTCCTTTAAACCATAAGGTATACCATGTAATAATCCTCTGTATTTTCCCTGCGCTAATTCTTGGTCTGCTTTTTTTGCTTGTGCATAAGCAATGTCTTCTTGTATACTAATCACGCATTCCAAAGTATCGCCATATTTTTTGATCCTATCTATGAAAAATTGGGTAAGTGCTAAGGATGTGATTTTTTTATTTTTTATTAAATAGGCTAATTCACTGATATCATAAAATGCCAAATCATTTTTATTTTTTGGGAGCTCGATTTTAGTTAATGGTAAATCGACCACTGTGTTTTTTCGATTTGCTGGAACAGGTGTAACCAATTGCCATGTGCTTAATCCAACACTATTGGGAAGCGATAAGCTATGCATTGCTTTATAATTGGCAATGTTATCAATTACGTCACTATATAAAGTATCAATTTCTTTTTGGGTAAATTGTATATCAAAAAGTTTAGCTGCGCTTTTAATATCAGCTTTAGATATAGTAGTGTCTTGGGCTTTAGCAAAACCAAAACAGCCTAAAAGCATTATAATTATTACTTTTTTCATGATACAATTTATGGATTGTATCAAAGATACTAACCTCGCTTTGTTTTGTTGCTTGAAAAACGTCTTTTTTGTCCACCTTTGGCACCAAAACCGCCTTCCTGTTGAGGTGCTCGTCCACGTATATTTCTGGGTTTACCCCAGCCTGCATCCTGCGAAGTTTTGTTCGCATGAAATTGTTGCATAGGATAGGGGTGTTCAAAAATAACTGGTACTTTTTTCCCAATTAATTTTTCAATATCTGCTAAGAATTCTTTTTCTTCATAATCACAAAAACTAAGGGCAGTACCTTCCGCTCCAGCTCGGCCAGTTCGACCAATTCTGTGTACATAGGTTTCAGGAATATTGGGAATATCAAAATTGATAACGTGGGCCAATTCATCTACATCAATACCTCTTGCAGCAATATCAGTTGCTACTAATACTCTTGTTGTTCGATCCTTAAAATTACTTAATGCACGTTGTCTTGCATTTTGAGATTTGTTGCCATGAATGGCTTCAGCAATGATATTGTTTTTGGTTAACAATTGAACAACTTTGTCAGCGCCATGTTTAGTTCTTGTAAACACCAGTGCTGTTTTGATTGCCGGATTTTTTAATACTTCGACTAATAAAGCGTTTTTGTTTACTTTATCAACAAAATACACTGCTTGATCAATAATTTCAACGGTGGATGAAACGGGTGTTACGGTTACCTTTTCTGGATGATGTAATATGCTATTTGCAAGGCTTACAATTTCTGGCGGCATGGTTGCTGAAAAAAACAAGGACTGTCTTTTTTTAGGTAGCACCGCAAGTAATTTTTTCACATCATGCACAAAGCCCATATCTAACATTCTATCTGCTTCGTCCAAAACAAAAAATTCGACATCACGAAGGCTAATAAAACCTTGATTCATTAAATCCAATAATCGACCTGGTGTTGCAATAACGACATCAACACCGTTTTTTAATGCGGTGACTTGTGGGCCTTGTCCAACTCCTCCAAATATTACCGTGCAATTTAATTGCGTGTGCCTGCCATATGCATTAAAACTTTCGGCAATTTGGATGGCTAATTCACGTGTTGGTGTAACAATTAAACTTTTTATTCTTTTTCTTTTTTCTACAGGCTTTGCAGAAAGTAATTGTATAATAGGAAGGGTGAAAGCAGCTGTTTTACCTGTACCCGTTTGCGCACAACCTAATAAATCCTTTCCTGCTAATAATATAGGGATGGATTGCGCTTGAATGGGTGTAGGAGTGGTGTAACCTTCTTCAAATAATGCTAATAAAATGGGTTCAATTAACCCTAATTCTTTAAAATTCGTACTCATAATAGACTGCAAGGTACGCCTTTTAATTTTGGGAAGCTTTTGAGCTACTTTTTGACAAGGTTATAGGAGTTCAAAACTAAATTTTGAATTATTTTTGACGGCACCTGTTTATTAAGGTGTAAGGTGTTCCAATGCTTCTTATTCATGTGGAAACCAGGAAAAATAGCATCAGGGAATTGGTCCCTTTGATCTATTATATCATCAGGGGTCGCTTTGTAGTTCATGGTAGTTGGAAAGGCAACTAAGTTGACCGTTAAAAATATTTTACCTTTTGTTTTGAGTACTAAAGTATTTTCTCCAAAAGGAAAGCACTCCTCTGCGTCAGGCAGAGAGAGTGCGTATGATATTATTTCGTCAATTTCCATTTGCTTAGACTTGACAGATTTTTTAATTCTATTTTTTGCCAGAAGCCCAACGATCCATTTTAGCTTCAAATACAGCTAAAGGTAAAGAACCGTCTTTTAGTACTTCATTGTGGAAATCTGCTACATTAAATTTATTGCCCAGCGATGCTTCGTATTTTTTTCTTAACGCAGCTATTTTCATAGCACCTGTTTTATAACCTAATGCTTGGCCTGGAATAGCCATGTATCTTTCAATTTCGGCAGTAGCACCTTGTTCGCTAATTGCTTCGTTGTCCATCATATATTTAATGGCTTCCTCTCTACTCATATTTTTCGAATGGATTGCAACATCAACTACTAAGCGAATAGCACGGTGAATTTCATCACCTAGTGCACCCATGTATTGATATGGATCAGTGTAAAGACCCAATTCTTTTCCAAGTGATTCACAATACAAAGCCCAGCCTTCAATGTATGCATTATGACCACCATATCGTCTGAATTTTGGCAATGCTGTATTTTCTTGTGTTAAGGAAATTTGATAGTGATGACCTGGGATAGCCTCATGTAAAAACAATGATTCCATACCTGAAGTAGTATTGAATTGAGTAGCATCTAAAATAGGAACATAAAAAATGCCTGGTCTAGTTCCGTCTGCTGATCCTTGATTATACTCAGCACTTGCCGATTCTGCTCTAAAGGCTTCAGTTTGTCTTATTTCAAATGCTGTTTTTGGCTCATTTAAAAACAGTTTTTTCAAATTCGGTTTCATCGTTTGATGAATTTTCTCAAATGCACCAATCACTTCCTTTGGTTCATGATAAGGCATAAATTGCTTATCGGTTTTCATAAATTCAAAAAATGCTTTTAGGTCACCCTTAAAGCCTACAACCGTTTTAATGCTGTCCATTGCTTTTCTAATTCTTGCAACTTCCGCTAATCCTGTTTGATAAATTTCCTCTGGTGTTTTATTGGTAGTAGTATTTACTTTTACTTGGTATGCATACATTTTATCACCACCTGTATTTGCAGCAAGTCCTGATTCAGTTTTTGCTTTAGGTAAATATTCAGTTTGTAAAAAGTCGCCTAATTTTTTATAGGTAGGGACAATGATTGTCATGATTGCATTTTCATATTCCTTAGTTAGTCTCGCTTTATCTGCTGCTGAAAAATCCTTAGGCATTAAATTGATAGGACCATAGAATAAACTTTTCTTAGGGTCAGTTACCACCATTCCCTGCATCTGAGGGATTGCTTTAATTACCAATGATTTTGGTAATACGATGCCTGCTGCAATTCCTTTTTTAAAGTTGCCAATAGCAGTGTCTGCCCATACCGAAAATGCAGCCATACGCTTTAGCCAGTTCTCATAGTTTTTTACTGTCTTAAAAGGTTGAGCACTTGTGCCAGATCCCAATTGTCCAAGCGTAAGCGGAAGACCATAAAACTGATTAAATGGCATGTATTCAAAATGGAATTGGTCCCCTTCAATATTCATTTCTAATTGATATTTCAAGTTGTCATAGGACAGTTGGTCATTACTGCTTAAACTACTACGATCATAATTTTTCAAACTATCTAAGTATGATTTATTGAACTTAGACCATTCTTGTAAATAGGCTACCGACCCATCATTTGGTAATAAGTCATCATAGCGGTCATCCCCAACCATAGTAGCGGATAGTGGACTCAGCTTTAATTGGTCCTGATAGTAGTTTTCTAAAAACGCACCAAATTGTGTGCTGTCAGTAGCGCTTTGTTGTGATTGGTTACAAGCAAATAATCCAATAGTTAATACAAACGCAAGTAAATTACTTTTCATTTTATGTGTTTTGGTAAATATAATAATTGTGTGATTAGTTTGGTCTTATTATAACAATGAATACTTCTTCATTTGTTTATGCATAATGGAAAACCAAATTGGCGGGAAGAGAGATAAGACAATCATGCCTGGGTATCCGGTAGGCATTTGTGGCGCTTCCTCCATATTTCTTAAAATTTGGTATTTACGAGATGCTAAATAATGGTGATCACTATGACGGCTTAATTCAAATAACATTAATCTGCCAATTACATGATTGCTATTCCAACTATGGTGAGGTTTTACCCTTTCATATAATTCACCTTCGCCTTTATCTCTTGACAATCCATAATGTTCAATATAATTTACGGTTTCAAGTAAGATAGCCCCCATAAAGGCCGCACCTATGAAATACAACATGATATAAACTCCGAAAAAGTAAGAAATGATGAATACGAATGCCAATTGAATCATTTGAAATAAGAACATTTCATTATTTAGCATTGGTAATGCTTTGTTTTTCTTTTTAGCTTCATCAATTGCTATATGCCATGCGCTTTTATAAGTGCCTACAAAAGTTTGAATCCAAAAAGCATATACCGACTGCTTATACTTAGCGGTACTTGGGTCATGTGGTGTTGCAACATGTTTGTGGTGACCTTTATTATGCTCAATAAAAAAGTGCATATATAAACTTGTAAGTAATAAAAGTTTAGCTAAAAATTGTTCAAAAACATTTGTTCTATGCCCTAATTCATGTGCGGCATTTATGCCAAATGCGCCACACAATAATCCCATACTTACAATTCGTCCGGCGATATCAAATCCTGATAAATCTTGTTTGAAGCTATTTAAGAAAATAAAAAGTAATAAATATTGCAATGGCACCGTCAACCAAATAATTAGATCATATATTTTATTGGATTTCGCTAATTGCTCCTCTACCGCATCTAGGTTTTTAGGATCAGGCGCAATAAATAATTCCAATATTGGAATAAAAAAGAATACATATAATAGAGGCACCCAACATAATATACCCGAATGATTAAAAGCTAGGTAGCTTAAAATATACATCACAAAAGGTGTGGTGTATTTGAAGGTTTTAGTAAATGTAATCATGCTTAAATATAAGCATTTTTTACTTTTCTAAATTCCCATTAAATAATCTCCATATTTTCAATGGGTTATCTATTTGAATTGCTTGGGGCAGCAATTTTTCTGGGAAATCTTGAAAACAAACAGGTCTCACAAATCGTTTAATAGCGTTTGATCCAACGGATGTTGAATTAGGAACTGTTGTTGCAGGGTAAGGGCCACCGTGAACCATTGAATGGCATACCTCTACTCCAGTTGGGTAACCATTAATTAAAACCCTTCCAACCTTTTGCGTTAATATATCAAAAAGGGATTGGTATTCCTGAAAGTCTTGGGTTGTTCCGATGACTGTTGCAGTCAGATGCCCTTTTAGTTGACTAGCAGCTTTTAAAATAGATTCTTTAGTAGTTGCTTCAACTAATACACTAGATGGTCCAAAATTTTCGTCGGCTAAAGTTTCATTATTGAAATAGTTTTCAATGCTTGTTTTAAAAATACTTGGAGTGGCACAATTAGGGGCATCACTATTTTGTCCAAAGGAAAATGAATCCACATGATTAATGCCTTTGGTTTTTTCAATTCCCTTGTCAAATGCTTTTTTAATATTTGAAGTAAGCATAACACCTGCAGGTAGCTCACTTATTTTTTGCTTTAGTTGTGTGAAAAATGTTTCTGTTTCTTTGGCGACAGCTATAAAGGCCAATCCAGGATTCGTGCAAAATTGTCCAACCCCCAGTGTGATGGAACCGGCTAATCCATTGGCTATTTCTACAGCGCGCTCGTTTAAAGCCCCCGGTAAAATAAATACAGGATTAGTACTTCCCATTTCTGCAAATACAGGAATAGGTTCGGGTCTTGCATTCGTAATATCAAATAAAGCCTTTCCTCCTTTATGAGATCCTGTGAATCCTACCGCTTTAATGAAAGGATGTTGAACTAAAAATTCACCCACTTCATTGCTACTTCCTTGAATCATTGCAAATGTACCTTCAGGCATTCCGCATTTTTGTATGGCTGTTGCAATTGCTTTTGAAATTAATTCGGATGTACCAGGATGTGCTGGATGTCCTTTTACAACTACTGTGCATCCAGCAGCAAGTGCTGAAGCGGTATCTCCACCTGCAACTGAAAAAGCAAGCGGAAAATTACTGGCTCCAAAAACTGCAACAGGCCCAATGGGCATTAGCATGTGGCGAATGTCTGATTTCGGCAAGGGAACTCTGTCAGGGATGGCAGTATCGATTCTTGCATCCACCCATGAACCTTCTCTTACAACGGATGCAAATAAATTTAATTGTCCAATGGTTCTTCCTCTTTCGCCTTGTAGTCTTGCTAAAGGTAATGCTGTCTCTAAATGACATCTTTCAATCAAAACATCTCCAAGATTTAAAATTTCCTGTCCAATACATTCTAAAAATTGGGCAATGCTTTCCTTGTCCTTTTTTCTATAAATATCGAAAGCAGCTTGTGCTTTTTCAATCACTGCGTTAATTTGACTTTCAGATGGGTTTGTATATTCGCCCATTAAATTTTCATTAGTCGCTGGATTAATTGCGAAAAAAGTTGCTGCATTGCTCATAGAAAATCTGTTTAAAATAAGATGATTATTTGATTAAAGAAGCCTCTTTGTTAATTAAGTCTTGCAATAACTGACATTCACTTTCATTAGGCATTACTAATGGAGCGCGAACATTACCAGCACTTTTGCCAGTTAATTTACAACCTGCTTTAATTAAGCTAACGGCATACCCTTGTTTTTTACTTCTTAATCTAACAAAGGGTACAAAAAATTCAGCTATAATTTTATTCACTGTTTCCTTATCGCCAGCTCTTAATGATTTATAAAAATGGTTGGCTAAACTAGGCACAAAATTAAAAACTGCTGATGAGTAAGTATTTACACCAATTGATAAATAGGCTTCTGAAATTATTTCTGCTGTTGGAACTCCACCAATATATACCAGTCTATCTCCCAATGTTTTAATCGTAACATTAAGCTCTTCAATCACACCTGTACCGTCCTTTAAGGCAATGAAATTAGGACAAGCATCCGCTAATATTTTTATGTGTTCAGCAGATAAAACACCATTAGCTCTGTTATAATAAATGACTGGCAACTTGGTGTTTTGCATAATTGTTTTAGCATATTCAACAATTCCGTCCTGTGGACATTCAGTTAAATAGGGGGGCATTAATAATAAGCCGTCAATGCCAGCAGCTTCTGCAATTTTTGCGTATTCAATTGCTACAGGAATACTTCTACCAACACTAGCAATTGTAGGGACCCTGCCATTTATTTTTTTTGATGTTAATTCAACGATGCTGATATATTCTTCCTTTGATAAAGAAAAAAATTCACCCGTACCACCTGCAACAAAAACGGCAGATACATGGTAATCAACAAACGATTCAAGCCTTTCGGAAAAGGTTGCTGCATTAAATTTTCCATTTTCATCTAAATCAGTAACCGGGAAAGATAAAAGCCCATCGCTTAATGCGGCTTTTATACGTGTATAATTTGTATTCATAATGTTATTTTAGTGCGTGATTAATTATGTTAATGGGCCAGGATTAAAAAGTACTAAATCGTTGTGTAATCCTAAAACGTCGCAGGCTACTTTTTTTCGTCCACTCGCTACTTCTAAAATTAAGTGGAATAATTCCCATCCCATTTCTTCAATAGTTTTTTTACCTGTTGCTACTTGTCCTGCATCTAAGTCAATCAAGTCAAACCAACGTTGACTTAATTTTGAATTTGATCCAACTTTTATAACCGGTACGATTGACAAACCATATGGTGTTCCTCGACCAGTCATGAATATGTGCATGTTCATACCTGACGCTAATTGAAGCGTACCACAAACAAAATCACTTGCAGGTGTAGCGGCGAATGTTAGTCCTTTTTTTCTGATTTTTTCCCCAGGACTTAATACGTCAACAATGGGACTCTTACCTGATTTTACAATTGATCCTAATGATTTTTCTACAATATTACTAAGGCCTCCTAATTTATTTCCAGGTGTTGTATTTGAACTTCTATCCACTAATCCATTTTGAAGATAATCATCATACCATTGCATTTCATTGATTAACGCTTGACCAACGGTTGGGTCAATTGTTCGGGGTACTAGTAAATGCACAGCGTCTCTAACTTCGGTCACTTCAGAAAACATTACACTCCCTCCTGCACGTATTATTAAATCAGACGCAAATCCTGCTACTGGGTTTGCTGTTAGTCCTGAAAAAGCATCACTACCACCGCATTGCATTCCTACTACTAAATCTGATGCAGGACATGATTCTCTTTTTCGTTTATTTAAATTAGCAAGGTGAATTTTAGCTGTTTCCATGATGCCATAAACCATTTCATTAAATCCTTGAAAAGATTCATCTTGCATATAAGAAATACTAGCATTTTCATTTTGCTGTTCTTTGCCTTCCACTTTTGCAATTAAAGCCTCGGGTCTTAATTTTTCACATCCCAGTCCAATCACCATAATTTCACCACCAAAATTGGGGTTAGTTGCTAAATTTTTTATGGTTCTAATCGGCACAATTGCTGCTGGTGCATTGATAGCAATACCACAACCATAAGAATGATTTAATGCTACAACATCATCAACATTTGGATATTGATGAAGTAATTCTTGTTTAATTTTTTTTACAAGGTGTTCGGTTAATCCAGCTACACATTGAACACTTGTTGAAATGCCTAAAATATTTTTTGTTCCTACACTGCCATCCTTATTACGGTACCCTTCAAAAGTGTAACCTTCTAATGATTCAGTTAATAATGCCGTTGAATTTGGCAAAGTCATTGAATGCAAATCTGGTGCAATAGGCAATGACATTTTATTTTCATTAATCCATTCACCTTTTTTTATCATTTTATTGGCGTATCCAATAGCTTGTCCATATCGGATAATTGGATTGCCAATTTCAAAATCAATCAATGCAACTTTATGACCAAAAGGAATGGCTTCTAATAACTCAATGTTTTCACTAACCACAGTTCCTGTCGACAATCCGGATTCATTGACAACAATAGCTACATTGTCTTCACTTGTTGTTTTAATTATTGAGATAGTGGATGACATAAAATTATATTAGCGGTAATACATTTGATAAAATCATGATGGCAATTAGGCCTGAAAGACCCATCACCATCGACAAAAAAGAAAAATGTCGAATGGTTTCTTTTTCTTCCATTGCACACATTTCTGTAACAATCCAAAATGCACTATCATTCATCCATGTAAAAATTTTAGATCCACAACCAATTGCCAATGCAATGTAAACAGGGTGAAATCCTAAGTTAATTCCAACGATACCCGTCATGATTCCTGCAGCAGTTACCATCGCTACCATGGCAGAACCCTGAACAGTTCTAATGGCTGCTGTGATAAAAAATGCCAAAGGAATTACAGCTACTTTATAATTACTTGCTAGGTTTCCCAAGCTAATGCCAATGCCCGTTTGTTCTAACATTTTTCCAAAAACGCCACCTGCTGTGGTGATTAATATGATTACACCCGCACTACTAATTGATTCTGCAATGTGTTTTTGAAATTGCTTTTTTTCTTTCACCCTTGTCCATAATAATAAAATCGCAATGGATGCTGATATGGCTAATGCAATATTTGGATCACCTAAAACTGAAAGTATTGCTTGACTTGTCTTGTCCAAACTTTTAGTAAATGTGTTTGCCGTAATTAAAAATAGCGGAAGCAAAATTGGTAAAATAGAAATCCATAATAAAGGAAGCTCATTGATATCTTTCTCAGAAAGTGATTTCAATTCATCTACACTCACATCGGCGGTATCTCGCATAGGCATTTCCCACTTTTTGTTTGCCCACAAAGCATAAACATATCCGCACAAAGTGGTAAAAATGCCAATTGCAAAGCCACCAACAATCATAGTGCCGGTAGATACCCCTAAAGCTTGAGCTACAAATAAAGGTCCTGCTGATGGAGGTACTAATGAGTGTGCCATTACGCCACCTGCAATAACAGTCATTAAATATAGACTGTATTTTTTGGGATTATGAACGCCTAATCCTTTAATCAAGGGGAGCATTAAATAAAAAACAGTTTGAAAGAAAACTGGTATTGATAATAAAAATCCACCACTCATTAAAGCGAATGATGCCTTGTCTTTACCAAATAATTTTAAAAAACCTCGAACGATTCGCTCTGCTCCACCACTTTTCATTAAACAAGTACCAATGATAGATCCTAAAGCAATTAAAATACCAATTTTGCCACTAGTATTTCCAAAGGCTTCTCCCAATCTAGTTCCTATTGAGGTGGTTGAAAGTGTTAATGCGTCTTTTGCAGAAAGTCCTTTGTGAATTGCGTATTCATAAATCGAATTAGGCGAAGTTAAAATTCCAGTAACCAACGCTGCTAACAATAAGGAAATTACAGAGTGTAATTTAAATTTGATAATACAAACTAACACAACTATTGTGCCTATTAAAACAATGAGATACGGATTCATAAGCAATTCATTTGGTTTGTTAATTTGTTTAATTTCAAATTCGTTTTGACTATTCCACCGTAACGGACTTGGCTAAATTTCTTGGCTTGTCCACGTCAATACCTTTATAAATTCCAACATAATAACTTAATAATTGCAACGGAATTACGCTCAGTAAAGGAGCAATTACTTCATCAATATCAGGCACAAACATGATGTTGTCGGACATGGTTGGTAAAATACTATCTCCAATTGTAGCCACTGCAATGACCTGTCCTTTTCTTGCTTTAATTTCTTGGATATTGGAAACTACTTTTTCATAGTACAAGTCTTTGGTTGCTACAAAAACGACAGGTAAATTTTCATCCACTAATGCGATAGGGCCATGCTTCATTTCAGCAGCAGGATATCCTTCGGCATGTATATAAGTTATTTCTTTTAGTTTCAAAGCACCTTCTAATGCGATTGGGAAGTTATATCCGCGACCTAAATATAAAAAGTCACTAGCGCCTTTATATTGTTGTGCAATGCTTTCAATTTTGGAGGTATCCGCTAAAATTTCTTTTACTTTTTCTGGAACTGATGCCAACTCATTTACCAAGTGGACATAACGTTCGTCACTAATACTTCCTTTTGCCTTAGCCATTTTCAAGGCCATCATTGCCAATACAGCTAATTGACCTGTAAAAGCTTTTGTACTTGCCACACCAATTTCTGGTCCAGCATGTGTGTAAGCACCTGCATGTGATAATCGTGCAATACTACTTCCCACTGCATTGACTACCCCGAAAATAAAAGCGCCTTTTTCTTTAGCACTTTCTAATGCTACTAAAGTGTCGGCCGTTTCTCCGCTTTGTGAAATAGCAATAATTACATCGCCTGGATGAATTACAGGATTACGGTATCTAAATTCTGATGCGTATTCCACTTCAACAGGGATACGACATAGTTCCTCAATCATATATTCCGCAACCAATCCAGCATGCCAACTAGTTCCACAAGCCACAATCATAATTCGAGAAGCATTGGTTAATGCATCAATATGATTGTCGACTCCTGCCATAACAATTTGTTGTTGCTCATGCAATAAACGTCCTCTTAAGCAGTCAAAAATTGTATCAGGTTGTTCGAAAATTTCTTTCAACATAAAATGGTCATAACCGCCTTTTTCAATGGCTGCTAATTCCATATCTAATTTTTGAATAAAAGGAGTTTGTTTTTCGTTTCCTAAATTCTTTAAAATTAATTCGTCCGCTTTTACAATTGCAATCTCATAATCATTCACATAAACCACTTCCTTTGTGTATTCAATAATAGGAGAGGCGTCGCTTGCTAAAAAGTGTTCACCTTTGCCAATTCCAATTACCAATGGGCTACCTTTTCGCGCTGCAATAATTGTTTCAGGATCGTCTTGGTCAATTAATAAAATACAATAAGCGCCAACAATTCTTTTTAAAGCAATGCGTAAAGCTTCTTCTAACGTGCTTTTATTATTGTCTTGAATATCTTGAATAAAATTTAATAAAACTTCGGTATCGGTATCACTTTTAAAAGTATATCCCTTGCCTAGTAATTCTTTTTTTATTTGCGCATAGTTTTCAATGATTCCATTGTGTAACATGGCCAAACGTCCATTATTTGATAAGTGAGGATGCGCATTTCTGTCGGATGGTTCGCCATGGGTAGCCCAACGTGTGTGACCAATACAAATATTGGAATGCATATTTTTCCCTACAACTGCTTCCTCCAATTCTGCTACTTTACCCTTTTTTTTATGTACTTGTAAATCGCCGTCCTGAATAATGGCAACTCCAGTACTATCATATCCACGATATTCTAATCGCTTTAATCCTTTTAATACAATTGGGTATGCTTCTCTATGACCTATATAACCTACAATTCCACACATAATTTATGATTTGCTTATTATTCAATAATTTTAGCAAAATTAATCATTAATAAGCTATTATATGTTAGTTGAAGGCAATTTTGATTTCACAAAAAATTATGTTTTGGAAGACAAACGAGTGATTTTATCACCGGCAACGATGCCAATAATTGAAGCCCTGAAAGAATATGTCAATAAGGAGCCCGAAATATGGAAGTATTCACTTGTAAGCATCAATAATATCGACGATTTAAATGGCTATTTTGAATCAGCTATTGAAGCAAGAAAACACAAAACGGCTTATGCTTTTGTTGTATTCGATAAGCAACTTAATAAATATGTAGGCAGTACTCGATTTTATGATATTCAATTAGCCTTTGAAACAACTCAATTAGGATATACATGGTATAGTAAACAGGTGTGGGGCACCAAATTAAATCAACATTGCAAATATTTATTATTACAATTTGCTTTTGATCAAATGAATTTGAAAAGAGTAGAGTTTAGGGCAGACAATGATAATAAAAGAAGTATAGCCGCGATGAAAAAAATTGGCTGTACCGAGGAAGGAGTTTTAAGAAGTCATTTGCCTCGACCAGATGGTAGTAGAAGAGACTCAATTGTGCTGAGTATCACAAAAGACGACTGGGATAGTAAAGTAAAATCCTTATTGCAGTCTCAGTTATAAGAAGAAGGCTGATTGAAAAAACGGTAATAAAATAGCAGAATGAGTTGCTATAATAAGGTTCCTTGTAAAAAATAAAAGGCTAAGCCAAAATATATTAGGATAGCTGTAACGTCCACAAGTGTTGCTACAAATGGTGCCGAAGATACTGCAGGGTCAGCTCCTAATCGCTTTAATAATATTGGTAACATGGATCCTGTGATGGTTCCCCAAATCACTACGCCCACTAAAGTAAATCCAATGGTAGTGGCAATAAGCATCCAGTGATCCCCATAAAACCCTGGAGAAATCATATGCCAAACGCCAACTCTAAAAAAACCAATTATTCCTAAAACGATACCTAATAATAGGCCACTTAATATTTCTCTTCTCAAAATTCTCCACCAATCCTCAATGGTGATTTCACCCACTGACATTGCTTGAATAATAAGGGTGGATGCTTGAGAACCAGTATTTCCACCACTAGATAATATTAATGGTATAAAAGTAGCTAATATCAACACTTTTGCTAATTCACCTTCAAAATATCCCATGACCGTTGCAGTTAGCATTTCACCAAAAAATAAAACCACTAACCAAGTAATTCTTTTTTTGAATAGTTTGAAAATGGAAATATCTAAATAGGGTTCATTCAACGCTTCAGTACCTCCCATTTTTTGCATATCCTCAGAGAACTCTTCATTCGTTACCCAAAGGATATCGTCGATTGTTACAATACCCAATAAAACATTGTTGTCATCCACAACAGGTATCGCAGTACGGTTATTCATTTTGAAAACCTGACTTGCTTGTTCCTGATCGTCATACACATTTAATGCAACATATCGTCCGTCAATAATATCTTTAATGACTGCTTCAGGTTGTTCAATGAGCACATCTCTAATACGAATGTCGTCTATCAAACATCCATTTTCATCAATGATATAAATTACATCAATTGTCTCGTATTTTTTTCCATACTTGCGAATGTTATTTAATACCTGCGCAACCGTATAGTGTTCGTAAACATAAACATAGTCGGGTGTCATTAAACGACCCACACTATCCTCAGGGTATCCTAACAAGGATAAAGTAATTTTTCGCTCCTCAGGGTCTAATAATTTTATTAAATCTCTAATAGCCGCTTTTGGTAATTCTTCTAAAAAGTCGGTACGGTCATCGGGAGGTAATTCGTTTAAAATTTTTGCCGTTTTACGCGCGGGCAATTCCTTGATAATGTCTTTTTGTTGGTTGATGTCCAGAATTTTAAAAACACTTACAGCACGATGAACAGTCATATTATCAATGATATAAGCTTCCTGTTCTGGAAACTCATTCACCAGTTCGACTACGTCGCTGATATTTTGTTCATCTAAAAATTCCTTTAATGCTATTTCATTATTTGCTGAAAGCACTTCTAAGAATAGTTCTGATAAATTAACATCTTCTATTTTTAATTCTTCTGACATCGGATGCAAGTTAAGAAAAATCCTAAGGATGCCCTATATTTAGGTCATGATTCTTCCATTCTTAACAATTGCTTCATCTTCAAATCGAGGTAGAGGTGTATTTACAACAGAGCCTATTTCAGCAAATACAACCATTGAGATTGCACCTGTAATCGTGGTGGATGCGAAAGACCGTGATAAATTAGAACAAACATTATTGTATGATTATATATTTGAATGGGGAGAAGATTGTAAAATGGCAGCTGTAGCATTAGGATATATTTCCATTTATAATCATTCTAATCAACCGAATTGTGCTTATGATATGGATTTTGAAAATCAAACCATTTCAATTACTACATTAACTGACATTGAAGTGGGAGCCGAACTTTTAATTAATTACATGTGTCCAGAAGGACCTTCTTCAGATCCCGTTTGGTTTGAGCAACATTAGTGTATGAAAAGAAATGGAAACTAAGTTGATTTAATAGACAAAACCACTAAGTATTCTCATTAATAATAGTGCAGTTAAAATTGTGAGCTTAAAACATAACCAAACAAACTGGCATTGGAACTCGAATGCTGTTTCCTGTATATAATAAATCACCAGTTACTTTATTGATTTTATAAATAACAATATTATCTGTATCCTGATTCGCAACTAACATCCAATTTCCGTCATTACTTATTGTGAAATTTCTAGGCTTCTTCCCCATCGTCGAAAATAATTTCATTTTTTGTTGATCCAATTTCCCGTTAGCTAAGATTGGAAATTTTGCGATATTATTTTCCTCACCTCTATTGCTTGCGTATAAATAATTTCCATCAGGTGAAACATGAATGTCGGCACTACCAGGTGTACCTTTAAAATCGGAATCATGCGTATAAACTGTTTGTATAAAGTTGGTGTTGCCCTTATTAAATTGGTAAACACTTATACTGCCACTTAATTCCTCAATCACATATAAATAACGACCATTTTTTGAAAAAGCAATATGCCTTGGTCCTGCACCAGGTTTCGAATTGATTGTTTTTACGTTTGCAGTATTTAAAGGAACGCTATTACTATTGTTGTAAGGATAAATTTTAATTTGATCCATACCTAAATCGGGCGTTAATAAAAAATCACCATTAGGCGAAAAAAAAGCGCCATGAACATGTGCTTTTTCTTGCCTTGAAGTATTTATACTTTTGCCTGTATGTTGTATAAATTGTTGTGCGTTTGATATAAGGCCATCAGCAAATCGATGAAATTGTGTGATGCTTCCTCCAGTATAATTGGCTACAAAAATATTTTGTTCATCAGGGCTTAAGGTAATATAACAAGGGTCAGCTGATTTCACTGATTTTAATTGTAATAAATTAAGCTTATTGTTTTTCAAAGCATAAGCAGCCACCATTCCTTCCTTTGTTTCATTCACTGCATAAACATACTGCTTGTCCTTTGTAATGGTCAAAAATTCAGGATTATTACTATTATCAGTATGACTTAATTCAATTGCTTTACCAGTAGTTGTATCAAAGTTAAAAACATATATTCCCTTACTTCCACTTTGGGTATAGGTACCCACTAGCAAATTTGCATTTTGCGCGTTGCTATAGGAAGTCACTGCTAATAAAAAAATCAGCAATCCTCCCATATTAATTTTCATAAAAAATTTAGTGTTCATAATTATTAGCCCCACAATTATTGATAAATTCTTACATAATCCACTTCCATACGACATGGGAAAATATCATCATTGATTGTTGGGCCTCCTAAATTTCCTCCAATTGCTAAGTTGAGTAATAAAAATTGGGGTGCGTTGAATGGGTAATAGTCTGATCCTTTTCCTTCATTAGGCGAAGTGTAGTATAGTTTATCGTCAACAAAAAATTGTATGTAATCCTTAGACCATTCAATTTTATAAATATGAAAAGCAGTGGATACGCCGTCGATGATTGCTTTGTTTGTTTTTTGCGTTCCTCTTGACCAGTTGTTTAGTTTTGAATGTGTTGACCAAAGTATCATATCTTGTTCTTTACCTACATGTTCCATGATATCAATTTCGCCACATGCAGGCCATCCTGCTGTTGTTATATTATCTCCGAGCATCCATATTGCAGGCCAGGTTCCAACACCTTTAGGAAGTTTAGCGCGAATTTCCATTCTTCCGTATGTCCATGATGCTTTTCCTTGCGTAATCATTCTTGCCGATGTGTAACTCTTTCCGCCTTTATTTTCTTTTCTAGCTTCAATGATTAAATTTCCATTTTCAATTCTAGCATTGGTAGAATCTCCTGTATAATATTGCGCTTCATTATTTCCCCAACCATTACTTCCTGTACCGATATTATAAACCCATTTTGTTGTATCAGGTCTTGATCCGGTATTGAATTCGTCGGACCATACTAATTTTTTTACGGTATCAGTTGGTGTACTTGGAGTTGTTGGAGTTGTAGGTGTAACAACATCCGGAAGCGGAGCTGGGCCTGGTGCCTCTTTTTGTGCACAAAATGAAAGGGCTACTAATGATAATATGGCAGTTAAGGGTAGCAAGCGCATAAAACAATTGTTTATCGTGTGTTTATAATCGTATTTTGAACAAATTAAGCAAAAAAATCCTTTTTTGTTGGGTATTTTATAAAAGGGACGTAAATTTGCGACATGAATTTAAACAATCATATCCATCATCATCATATTTTATCCATTGGGTAAGCTGTGGGATGTAGGTATGTATCTATATTTAAACAAAGGGCTTACTGAGAAGTAAGCCCTTTTAATTTATAACTATAACTAATATATAAAGTAGCATGCGATTAAAATTAGCAATTCAGAAATCAGGAAGACTCAATGATGATTCAATGCGTTTGTTGAAGGAATGTGGTATTGATATAGGCAATGGTGTAAACAAATTAAAAGCTGATGCAACTAATTTTCCATTAGAGCTATTCTTTTTAAGAGACGACGATATTCCTCAATATGTTGAAGACGGAGTAGCTGACATTGGATTTGTTGGTGAAAATGTAGTGTATGAAAAAGCCAAAAAAGTGGAGGTGACTTACGAATTAGGCTTTGGTAAATGTCGCTTGAGTTTTGCCGTACAAAAAAATGAAGAATTTACTGGTCCAGCATTTTTAGCGGGTAAGAAAATTGCAACAAGCTATCCTGTTTTAGTACAAAAGTATTTGAATGAAAATAATGTAAAAGCGGAGATACATGAAATCAGTGGAAGTGTAGAAATTGCACCAGGTATTGGACTAGCTGACGTGGTTTGTGATTTAGTAAGTAGTGGATCCACTTTATTTATGAATGGTTTAAAGGAGGCAGATACTATTTTAAAGTCGCAAGCCGTACTCATTAAACATAAAAATTTTACAAGCGAACAACAACAAATTTTAGATCGTTTATTGTTCAGAATAGAGTCTGTTAAAAAGGCAAAGAAAAATAAATATGTTTTATTAAATGCGCCTAATGATCAATTGGATAAAATCGTTTCATTATTACCTGGCATGAAAAGTCCAACCGTTTTGCCATTGGCTAAAGAAGGATGGAGTAGTGTTCATAGTGTAATTGAAGAAAGTGATTTTTGGAATATGATTGAGCAGTTAAAAAATGCAGGAGCAGAAGGTATTTTAGTGATTCCAATTGAAAAAATGATATTATAATGATTCAAGTTTACAATCAACCTGAGCAAAAGGACTGGGCTACACTTTTAGCTAGACCCAATTTTAATGCAGGTGAATTATTGCCAAGGGTGCAGGCTATTATTGATGAAGTGAACGCGAATGGAGATAAAGCGCTTTTAGATTTCACCATGCAATTTGATAAAGTGCAATTGAAAAGTATTGCTTTGGATGAAAAAATTAAAACAAATGCTGAAGCATTATTATCAGGTGCCTTAAAAGCAGCCATTCAATTAGCAAAGGGGAATATTGAAAAATTTCACCAAGCACAATTGCAAAAAATGGAACGTATTGAGACCATGCCAGGTGTTTGGTGTTGGAGAAAATCGGTTGGAATAGATACAGTAGGAATTTATATTCCGGGAGGAACAGCTCCCTTATTTTCTACTGTTTTAATGCTAGGTATTCCAGCAAAAATAGCAGGCTGTAAAAATATAATTTTATGCACACCGCCTAACAATGATAAAGGTGAAATACATCCGGCCATTATATATGCTGCAACGCTTGTCGGCGTAACACATATATATACAATTGGTGGGGTACAAGCTATAGCCGCAATGGCATATGGGACAGCAACAGTCCCTAAG
>JACCDH010749983.1_pt1 | contig 29572 bp, 32 predicted proteins | sample 7442481 | NCBI WGS metagenome assembly JACCDH01 (sample SAMN15323433, study PRJNA562643) | freshwater metagenome | isolation source: river surface water | place: USA:Blue River Watershed | collected 2017-08-15
ACCTGATGTTGTTAAGGCTACATTCCCTACTTTACGTGGACCTAATTTTGATTTAGATTTAGATAATTTAAGAGTAAACCCTACTCAATATTACAATTTTAATGATATAACAAGTTCACAATCATCATTTGCTCCATTACAAAGATTATTAGGACAATTAAGTGCTTCTAATTTTACTCTTAATGTTGACTATACTGATTATGAAGAATTTATTCATTATTCATCAGCCGCTCGTAGACTAGAAGGTTTTCAATGGAAATTACAAAACATTGAAACAACATCTTCATTAAGTGCTTCAGCTGCTGCTAGTCCATCTCCAATTTCTAATTTAGAAGCTTTAAACTATCAAACTAGTATTAATAAAATACTTCAAAGTTTTGACGGTTATGAACAATATCTATATTATGAATCAGGAGCTTATGCTTGGCCAAAACAAAATACTACTAAACCTTATATAAATTACTCTGTATCATCTTCAGCAGCTATCACTTGGTATAGTGGAAGTCATTCAACTGCTTCTTTATATGATGATAATAACCAAAACTATTTATTATATACTTTACCTGGATATATAGCTGAGAATACAGATAATGATTTAGCTTTTAAATTTGTAGCTTCAATAGGACAAATGTTTGATGATATTTGGATTCATATTAAAGCTATAACTGATTTATATCAAGCTAAAAACGCCCTAGATCAAGGTATATCTAAAGATTTAGTATACTTTGCTTTACAATCAATGGGTATTGATGTTTATACAGATGAAGATGGAAATAATGTCTTCCAGTATTTGTATGGTGTTAATTCTGATGGTACTTATAAACCTATAACAGGTTCATATGAAACATTAGTTAGTGCTTCTAACTATCAAATGTCAGGACAAGACCAACAAAAAGAAGTTTATAAACGTATCTATCATAACTTACCTTTATTATTAAAATCTAAAGGTACAACTCGTTTTGTTCAATATTTAAATACTATATTTGGTATTCCCGACACTATTATAGGTTACACTGAATATGGTGGTGTTGATAAAGTAACATCTTCATTTGAATATGAATATAACAAATTTACTTATGCCTTAAAATCATCAGGTTCAAATACAGTAAGTATACCTTGGAATTACTCATCTCAAAGTGCTGCTAGAACTGGTTATACAGATATAGCACCTAATGGTATTGAGTTTAGATTTAAAGCATCTCCATCATATTCTACTACTCAATCTTTATTTTATAGTGGATCCAATTTAGCTCTTAGATTATTATATACAAATACAGGATCTAATTCCTCTATATATAATGGAACTATAGGTGACTTTGGTTATTTACAATTCACTTTAGGTTCAACAGTTATTACATCATCTACAATTCCTGTTTTCACAACAGGATCAGATAATGATAATAGTTGGTATAGTGTATTAGTACAAAGAAGAACACCTGATTTAAGAATAGGTCAAACAAGTACTTCACAAACATATGATGTTTATATTAAGAATAATGTTTGGGGAGAAATAGGTCACGTAGCAAGTGCTAGTTTAACTACTGCTACAGCTGCTTCCAACTCATTATGGTACACTCAAGGAGCTATAACATTTGGAGGAGGCTCTAACCCATTCTCAGGTTCATTACAAGAAATTAGATTATGGTCTAATTATATATCTGAATCAGTATTTAATTCTCATGTTTTAAATCCTGAATCAATTGAAGGTAATACTTATACTTCTTCATTCTCTGATTTAATGTCTAGATTTACTTTAGGTAATAAGCTATACACATATAATCATAGTTTAACTAGTAGTGTTAACTCAACACATCCAGACCAAAATACTCAAATACTATCTGCCACATTCACTAATTTTACAAACAGTATTAACTATGCTCCTTTTACAGAAGTGTATTATGCTGATGTAGCTAATTCAGGATATTCAAATCCTGTTAATGATAAAATTAGAATAATAAGTGGAAGTAACTTTGGTACAACATTAAGCCCAGTTAAGAGTATTCAAGTACCTGAACTAATACCAACTACTAAAGATATTCATTTACTTGATGCTAGTTTATCACCTCAAGATGAAATTGATAGAGCTATTATAGCCCAATTTGGATCATCATATAATGTTGATGATATTATAGGTAACCCATCTACAGGTTCATACCAAGAATTTCAAACAATCCAATATAATTTCTTTAGAAAATTTGTAAATAAATACAATTATAAAGACTATATTCGTTTAATTGAATTTTTCCATAACTCATTATTTAGAACACTTAAAGACTTTACCCCAGCTAGAACAAATGCTGCTACAGGTATTGTCATTAAACCTCACTTAATTGAAAGATCTGTTATATACAGAAGTGAACCAACATTTACTTATTTAGATGTCACATCATCTATTGATACAGCTTTTATAAGTGCTAGTAATCCTATGGATTATAGCCAATCAATTTATGAAATAACTAAAGTGGGTAATGTAGGTCCTGTGACTATACAATCTGATGCTAGTGATTTCTTCACAGGTGAATTTCCAAGTGCTTCTATAGCATGTTGGGATGAACAAGTGAATCCATTTTTAACTTATTTACCTCAAAATACAGCTTCTGTATCTCAATCATTATGGGCTCATGATTATGATCCTTTAATTAATAATGTTTCATCATCTATTACTTCATCTATAAGACAAAAAATAGTTTATATAACTAGTGGTAGTGTATTAGATCAAGTATTAGAACCTGTAGCATTACAAGATTTTACTTATGATTATCTTCGTCATGCTAGACCAAGATATTTTGGTTCACAAGTTAATAGTAGTGATTACACTTTCTTTAATGATAATGATTTAGATTTCTGGAAAAATGGATTAGGTCCATTTGGTAGAAATGCTGCTATTGATAGAAATACTATCCAGTATGCTTTCTTCTCAGAAGCTACTTGTACAGGATCTTTTGAAATAGCAATGCCTGAACGTACTAATATTTACTTAAAATATTTAATTGATGCTTCAGGTTCATTAACAGATTTAGTTCCTCGTGATTATGAGAATGTTAGAAGTAACCAATTATATAATTTATATCAAGTACAGAATATATTTAAGAGTGGAGACACAGCTAATATATCTTTATTTGATAATCAAAACCCATCTCCACAGAAACAATTAGATGGTAATGCTAAAATTTTCTCTGGTGGATATAGATACTATCCAATATTATGGAGAGTAGCAGGCACACAACAAAGATATTCTACACCAAATGGTTTCTCAACAGCAACTTATTTACAACCAAGTAATTTTTCAAGAACATACCGTACTAGAGTAATTACCCACTATGGTTGGTTTGAAACTGTTATTGAAGGAGATATTTGGTATTCACCTATAGGAGGTGCTACTCAATTACCTTATGACATTACAATTAAAGCAGGAATTGATATATTCGCTGGAAGTAATAGTATTTTTGAAACTGAAATTAAAGCATTAACACCAGCAGGTGTACCTAACTACTCAGCTAGTTTTAGATATGATAGAGGAGGTATTGTTATAGTTAATGATGTTTATATTGAAAGTGTTCGCCCATCATCAGGTAATGCTCCTGGTTTAGAATTTATTAAGGCTGATGCTTCACCATCATTAACAGTACATTCAAGTAATAAAACAATAGTTTCTTGCTCTACAGCGATGAGTGCTGTTTATTTTGCTCCATTCTATTTTTCAGGTAGTGTTTTAACAGGAACTACATCTAGTGATAATATACTTTCAGCTTACAATAGTTATTGTCCTCCAGAATATCCATTCCAATTATCACCTGGTGATTTAGTTAGATTTGATGAAACAGGATCTTCTACTACTATAAGTAAATTTAGAGATGTTAATGAATATACAATCCTTGAAGTTTACACAGGTTCAAATGCTGGTGATACTATATCTTTCAAATTAGATAGAGCTGTAGATGATGCTGTTACTTCTAGTGCTACACCTTACGCTATTAATCGTTATGTTTTCTCTAAAAAATTAGCTGATGAGACAAATATAATTGTTGAACATCGTAAACGAGCAGGAACCACATCAGGTGGACTTGTTAAAAATCCTAATTTATTAATTAGTATTGATGATAATATAGCTAATGTGATAAGTGAACTTAAGAGTAAGATATTTAGTACAGTTCTTGTTCCATAATATATTTATATAAAACAACATATTTAAAATGGCGTATTTAAATAACCAATATGTAACAATTGACGCGGTCCTAACAAAGAAAGGCCGTGAATTGTTAGCACGCAATGATGGTTCGTTCCAAATTACACAATTTGCTTTAGCTGACGATGAAATTGATTATACTTTATACAACCCAAATCACCCATCGGGTTCAGCTTTCTTTGGTGAAGCTATTGAGGCAATGCCTTTATTAGAAGCATTTGTTGATGAAACACAAATGATGAAGTATAAGTTAGTAACTTTACCTCGTGGTACTTCTAAATTACCAGTTCTTAACCTTGGATACACAGCTGTGTCATTACGTCAAGCAGCGTCTTTAACTATCACACCACAAACTTTAAATTATTTAGGTGCTGTTTCAACATTTGAACCATCTGGTTACTTAATGACTGTGGGAGATTCAAGATATTTAAGTACATTTGTTGGAACAGGTATTGATACAACAGGTTTAAACATAACTATACCTACACCAAATGCTAGTGGTGCTAGTTTATCAGCGAGCCAAGTTGGTACATCATTTAGTTTAATAGCTACTACTGTTAATACTTTATTCCCAACGAGTGCAGTTGCTGGTGCTACAATTACAACTACAATTACTTGCACTGGTAGAGATAGTGGTGCTAGAATTACTATACCTTTAACTTTAATTAAAACCTAATTAATATATGTCTTTCGGAGCATACAACCTTGAAGATCAAGTTCTAAGTTCAGACGCAGTAGTGTCACCAATGTGGAGTAATAATGCTCTACAATTGAATACTTACTACAGTTGGTCAACACAAGAAACATCAACCGCTGGTAAGTTTTTCCTTAATGTATATCAAGGAAATGTATCTGCTACTCAGTCACTTGAATCACAATTTACTTTAGCCTATGGCCATGTAAGTGGTTCTGGTTCATCTTATTTTAATGCTTTAGTACCTGATAAAACACCTACAAGAGATGTTTATGGTCAATTTAGATCATTAATATATGGTGATGAAAACACAGCTTTCCAATTTGGTGGTTCAAGCTATACTTCAAAAGATATTGTTGTTATTTCTCTTAACAGAGCAAGATTCAAAGAATCTGTTAACCCAGGTTCTTTCTTTTTAAATATAAAAAGTGGTTCTAATCAAATTGGCTTAGTTGATGATTCATCTGTAACAACTACTTCAACTTATATTGGTACAACTCGTGTTTATCAATTATTAAGTGGTTCATACAATCCAGCAACTCAAACAACACAAGCCTCTTCATCTAATTACACAGTTAGTGGTTCATATGGTTTATTATTACCAGATGAAGGTTTAATCATTTTAAATCCAAGAGCTTTAGCTTTATCAGCTGGACCTTTAGGTGGTGTAGGAGCTGTATTTAATGAATATAGTTCATCTCAAGCTTATGCGGCTGGTTTAACATATAATTTAAATAACAGAATGGTATTTAATATGTTAACTGCTCCATCTGCTCCAACCTTTAGCTTACAAAGCTATGAAACAATTTCATCACGTTATTTCTTTACACGTGTTAAGAATGCTGATTTTAACTATACAACAAATCCAACAGTAATAGATAGTAATGGTAACTTATTATTTACTCAATTAGTTTATAATCCTCAGACGTTTATAACAACTGTAGGTTTATATAACAATGCTGGTGATTTATTAGCTGTAGCTAAATTAAATAAACCACTAGTTAAAGATTTTACTAAGGAATTATTATTAAGAGTTAAATTAGACTTCTAATGTTTCGCCCATGTCAGCAAATGTATACAAAAGACTTAATGTATCTGATACTTTCGTAGTACCATATACAGCAAATAAAAGCTGGGATATTAACTCATCTTCTTTTGCTGACGATAAGATTGTTGTTAATATTGGTGTTAATAAAAGCGGTTCTGCTTTTAACCCTAACACAGAATATTTAACAAATGGTGCTTATGATCGTTTAGTTTATGATCAAGTTAATTTAGCTTATTATCCTGCTTTTCTACCTAGATTTGTAGACACATCATCAAGACAAAATACACTTTTAAATGATGGTACTTTAACAACTTCTTCATACTGGAGAGGAGCTGTTGAATTAGGTAACTCAGCTACTGTTAAATCATTTCCAACAGCATCAAATGCTCTTATTTATGTTTTAAATATTCCTAGAAATTTAGCTAGTGAAAAAATATTACCAACTACATTTGAAGTTTATTTTAGTAGTGCTTCAATAGAAGCTAAAATATATGATGATGGTAACTACAACTTATTTTATAGTGGTAGTTCTATTAGCTCTTCTTTAGGTATTGTGAGTCAAGGTTCACAAGTAGGAAATATATTTTATGAACAAAATGTAGCTATTCTTACTAATGTACCTAATAATATAAGATTAAGAGGATGGAGAGGATCAGGAGCTTATTGTGAACCTGCTTCACCATCTCCTACCCCTACTAAAACACCTACAGTTACACCTAGTATCTCTGTATCTAATAGTCCTGGTGCTAGCATAACACCAACTGTGACTCCAACAGTTACACCTAGTATTACTGTATCAAATTCACCAGGTGCCGCTAGTGTGACTCCAACAGTTACACCTAGTATTTCTGTTTCTAGTAGTCCTGGCGCTAGTGTAACTCCAACAGTGACACCATCAATTACAGTGTCACCAACAATAACTCCATCTATTACAATCACACCTACTGTTAGTGTAACTCCAAGTATAACACCTACATCATATGGTGTTGGATTTGGTAGATCAACTACAGGATATGCTACAACAAACTTAGCTTGTAGTGGTACTGTAACAGGAGTAGTTTATCAACCACCATCTTATGGAGCTACTCCAACAGCTGGTGCTCAATTATATACTGACTCAGCATTAACAACAACTTGGACTCCTCCATCAACAACTGGATATTATTTATTCCAATATGGTGGTAGTAATAAATGGGCTGTAGTTGTAACAACAGGAGGAGCTATTAGTTCTGTAGATAGTTGTATACCTCCATCACCATCAGTAACTCCATCTGAAACACCAGCAGTAACACCATCTCAAACACCATCTTCATCCCCTCCTGTAGTGACTTCACTTCTTGGATTTGTTAGTTTAATTGATAGTTCTTCAGCTTGTGCTGGCGGTGAGTATGGAAGTGTAAGAATAGATGTTACTGGAACTACAATATGTGATGCTAATGAAATAGTTTACTTACCAACTTCAGTTTGGTCTGACATGGTAAATAATCAAATATTCTATGTTTCTGATAGAATATTAGGTGTAGATTATACACGTACCTTTAATAGAATTGGTTCAACAAATGAAGCTATACCATATGATTCTTGTAATTCATGTCCTATACCATCACCATCTGTTACACCAACAGTGACTCCAACAATTACTCCAACTGTAACACCTTCAATATCAATTAGTGCCACACCAAGTGTTACTCCATCTGTATCTCCATTCCCTCAATATGGAGTTTATATAAGATTAACAGCTCCAACAACTGAAGCTGATTGTACAAGTGGTGGATTAGGTTATTATAGCTTAACAATGGACACTTATGATTTCTGTACCGCTACAACAATGACAGGTAATGTTACAGGATTAACAACTAATGTTCATTATGTATGTTATAATGGATATTGGAGACAAGGTTTCCATAGTGGAACAAATAATTACTTAAATGGATTTAACTCATGTACATCATGTATTCCTCCATCACCAAGTGTGACACCAAGTAATTCAGTTCCTGCTTCACCATCAGCAACTCCATCTCCAACACCTTCAGAGATACCACCATCACCATCTCCTTCAACAGTACCTGGATATGATTTCTACTATTCAGATCGTTATGATTGTGCTGATCCATGTAGTTTAGACGCTACAAATATAATAGTAGCATTCCCAGCTGGATCATCAGTGGTGAATAATAAATGGTATTCTTGGTCAGGTACAACACATTCATATAAGATAACTGGAACAACAACTGATCCTATGACATCAGTTCCAATATTATATGATACTGATGGACCATATAATGATTGTACTACAGCTTGCGCTGGAGGAGGAGGTTAAATTTTTTAAAATATTTATAAATAGATGCCAAATTCAGGATATATAATATACACAACCTTAGAAGAATACTTCTTAGATAATGGTCAGGCTACAGGTAACACTAAGTCTAACACCATTGGTGATCCTGACTACATAGCTCCTGTTTATGATACAGATGTTTGTAATTTACCTTCAGCTACTCCTTCTGTGACACCAACTGTCACACCAAGTATTAGTGTGAGTATAAGTCCAACACCTAGTGTTAGTACAAGCACACCACCATCTCCAACACCAAGTGTCACTCCAAGTGTCACTCCAAGTATTCCAGCTTCAGTTAGTCCTTCAGTAACACCTAGCCCAAGTCTGAATGTGTCTCCAACCCCTTCACCTTCAGTTAATGCTTACTATTATTACTCAGCTGATAGATATGAATGTATTGATGGTTATTGTACTTATGTTGAAACTATATCAATTGCTAACCCAATTGAATTAGTTGTAGACCCAGGTAAGTTCTACCATGATCCAGTTAACTGTTATATATTTAGTATAGTAGATTATGCTGGTACAGGACCTTATCTAATCACTGATATGAGTGGAATACCTACTAGAAATTGTTCAACATTATGTTATGGACAACCATGTTACTAATTAATAACTAAGAAATGAGTGTAAGAACTTTAGGAAATAATATCACAAGAATAAAATTTAAAAACAACCATGTTGTTTATGAGAATTTTACTAAGTGTACTATTAAAGACTATGAGTTCAATTTAAGTTACAACCCAACATTATTATCAGGTTCTCAAGCTATACTTGTACCTTATAGTAGTTCAATTAGTGGGAGTATATTTTATAATCCTACTGGCTCAGAATATTATGGTACATTAAAAAATGAATTCACTAGTTCTGATTTTTCACCATATGTTTCAACTGTTGGTTTATATAATGACGCTCAAGAGTTATTAGCTGTTGCTAAAATGTCTGCTCCAATGCCTGTAGCTGACAACACAGATATGACATTTTTAATTAAATGGGATACTCAATGGATTGCTAAACCTTATTTCACTCCATCTGTGACTCCTACAGCAACTCCATCTGTAACTCCTTCTGTAACACCTAGTATAAGTTCAACACCTAGTATTTCAGTTTCAACTAGTGTAACTCCTAGCATAAGTGTTAGCCCAAGTACACCATCATCACCAAGTGTGACTCCAACTGTTACACCTTCAGTGACACCTAGTATTAGTGTGAGCATGACACCAAGTGTCACTCCATCTTTAACAGCGACTCCATCTGTATCTCCATCACAAACAGTAGCTAGCGCTTGTTATACAACAACATTTGGCTCAGTACCTGTATCAGGAGGAGCTGGATCATTTGCTACAGGTAATATAACTGTATCAGGCGGATCTGTTAATGTTTGGGCTAAATATAACTCAGGAGGTACTAACTCTGGTGTAGCAGGATTTGGTATGAATATTAACAGTATAGATGCGACAGGTACCTTTACTATTATAAACTATGGCCAAACAGGATACTCTAACAGCAGTGGAACAGCTGATGGGTATATAACTTTAAGTCCAGGAACTTATAGCTTCACATTAACTAAATCTGATAATCTAACAAGTGGTAATAATGTGAAATTTAGTTGGGCTATTTCATCAGTGACTGACCCTACTTTATCAAGTGATATGAGTACTTGTTAATAAAATAAAATGTTATGATTAAATGGAAAAGTTGGGATGTAATAGATCCAACAAAATATTATGGTTTTATTTATAAAATCACTAATAATAAGACAGGACAATTTTATGTTGGTAAGAAAGCTTATTGGCATAATAAAAAAAGAAAACTCACTAAAAAAGAATTAGCTGAACAAACAGGACCTGGTCGTAAACCAACTCATGAAGTGATTCAAGTTGAAAGCGATTGGAAAACATACTGGGGTTCTAACAAACAATTAATAGCTGATGTTAAACAACATGGTGAGGAAAATTTTGATTGTTGGATATATACTCAATGTAAAACAAAAAAACAACTCACATATTTTGAGATACATTATCAATGTAAAGAAGAATGTTTATTAAATAAATACTCTTACAATGATAATATACTAGGTAAATTCTTCACTAGAGATTTGGCTTAATAAAATAACTTCGCTATATTACAGGTTATGATCAATGCAGCCTTACTACATTCAGTTAATAGCGTACTAGGAAAAGGAAAAGAAACGAGCAGTAACAACTACGCGTATAAATGTCCTTTTTGCAACCATCATAAGCCGAAATTAGAAGTAAACATGGTTCCTAATATGAAAGGAGATAATCCATGGCATTGCTGGGTTTGTAATAAAAAAGGAAGAACATTAGTAGGTTTATTTAAAAAAATTAAGACTGCTCCTGAAAAAATATCTGAATTAAGATCAATACTTGGTTTTACTCAAAAGGAAGAAGTTATTCATGATAAGACAAAAGTTGAATTACCTAAGGAATATAAGCCATTAATTAATCTATCACGTACTGATATCGCCGCTAAACACGCTTTAATGTATTTAAAAAAACGAGGAATTAATAAGGCGGATATATTGAAGTATAATATAGGCTATTGCGAAGAAGGCAGATATGCAAACAGAATTATTATTCCATCATATGATGCTAATGGTGGCATAAATTATTTTATTGCCAGAGACATCAATCCAGACTCTAAAAAGAAATATGATGCTCCTAAGTGTAATAAAAATGAAATTATAGGACTAGAATATTTTATAAATTGGAATGTACCTGTAATATTATGTGAAGGTATATTTGATGCTATAGCTATTAAACGTAACGCAGTACCATTACTAGGTAAAACAATACCTAAAGCACTAATGATAAAATTAGTCCAATCAAATGTTAAAACAGTATACGTATCTTTAGATAGGGACGCCTTAAAAGATGCTCTTAAATATGCAGAAGAATTACTCAACTTAGGAAAAGACGTTTATCTAGTTGATTTACAAGATAAAGATCCCTCAGATATGGGATTTGAAAAATTCACCAAATTAGTTCATGAAGCTGAGCAATTAACGCTTGGGCAACTAATTTACAAAAAAATAGAACTAGCATGAGTATAGATAAACACTCAAACATCATTCACGATCCTAAAATTAAAAGAATTGTTGAATACAGTCAAGATAACAAGCAAGTAAATGTATTAGATCAACGTTTTTATAGACGAGATGGTAAATATTATCCATCTATTACTAGTATATTGAACTTTTTTCCTAAAAATCAATTTTTCCATAACTGGCTTAAAGATGTAGGACATAATAGTGATATTATAGCCGCTAAAGCTGCTAATGAAGGTACTCAAGTACATAATGCTTGTGAAGATCTTATGCTAGGAAAAGAAGTAACATGGATGAATGATGATGGAAAAGTAAATTACTCACTTGATGTGTGGAAAATGATTTTGAAATTTGCTGAATTTTGGAAACAAACAAAACCAGAATTAATAGCTACAGAATATCATTTATTCTCTGATGAACACCAATACGCGGGTACTACAGATATTATTTGTCGCATTGATGGTAAATTATGGTTAATAGATATCAAAACATCTAATTCAGTTCACACATCATATAACTTACAATTAGCCGCTTACGCTAAAGCATGGAATGAAACTCACAATGAACCTGTAGAAGGAATAGCTATCTTATGGCTTAAAGCTAATACACGTGGTGAGAAAAAAGATAAAGTACAAGGTAAAGGATGGGAATTAAAAGTCATAGAAAATATAGAAGATAATTTCTCCATGTTCCTTAAAATATATGATATCTACAAATTAGAAAATCCAGACGCTAAACCAAGTACAGAAACTTTACCTATATCTGTGAAAATCGAAGACTAGACTGACCACGACTCCCGACATATCTTTAGTGTATAATAAAAAGTGAAAGATATGAACGCACAATTAATGAGTAAAGAAGTGTTAACAGCGGAGGAACACGATATTATAAACTCTACTAATCCAGAATGGGTTAAGGAGTTCTTATTTCATAATACGTGGAATAATACGTATCTAAATTTAGATGTATATAGTGAGGTTGACCACGAAAAACGTCAATTTGAAATGGAACGTGGTTATTAAGATTGATTGACCGCGGCTCTTACGTTAAATTTATTATATAATAAGAAATAAAAGTTATGAATAAGTCTGAAATTAGAAAAGCCGTAAATAAGGCTGTGTTTGAATTTGCTGAATCTTTAGGATATATGATTGATGACCATGGTGAAGGTGGTAGAGTAACATTTATTAAACCTGATGCAAAAACTATAGATGATTCTATCGAATATAGTCGCTCACAACAATCAACTTGTACATTAAATTGGGCAAGTAAAGCTACAAAAGCTGACGAAACTAAAATTGAGAAATTTATTAAACATATTACAAATATAATTAAATAAAGTCTATGAAATTAATCGAAGTAGAAGCTAAAATTGTCCCACGTAAAGCATATGTTGTGGATGTTGATGAACAACATTTCTTAGAATTTAAAGAAGGCATTGAAGTATTACCAGCAATGTATTACGAAAGTAATCCTGACACAACATTTTACTATCGCAAAAAACATGAGATAGGTGAAAAAGGATGGAGTGATGGTGGTTATGAGTGTGTTGAGGCAAATGGTGCTATAAGAGCGTTTCATTTAGATTCATTAATAGTACATCCTAAATACTTTAAACGTAAAGCTAAAGCTGAAAAAATACGCACAAGTACAGGTACAGGTAAGCGTGGTCGTCCAAAAATGGATCCATCACTTAAAAAAGAACCTACAGTTTATGTTAAAACAGGTGGTAAACGTGGTAGACCAAAAATGGATCCTACATTAAAAAAATCAATTGTTTATGTTAAAACTGGTGGTAAACGCGGACGCCCAAGAAAAGATAGTTAATATTTATCGATATGATAATTAGAATCAAAGAAGCGCGACAAACCCCGCAAGCTATATTCATGGCTGGACCAGCTGGTGCTGGAAAATCATTTATAGCTAAATCTTTGCCACTATCAAAATTCCAAGTAATAAATATTGATGACACTTATGAGGAATTACTTAAAGCATCTGGGTTAGGTATGAAACAAAAGGATTTTGATCCTGAACAATTATCACAAGCCGCTAAATTAATGGGGCAAGCTCAAAAATCAACTAAAGAAAAATACGCTAAGGCACTTGAAAATTTAAATGACATTATAATTGATGGAACAGGTGCCGCATCTAAACCATTACTTAAGAAAAAAGCAGAATTAGAGGCATTAGGATATGAAACAATGATGGTGATGATATGGGTTTCACCTATAACATCACTTGAACGTAATGCTAATAGAGATCGTTCATTAATGCCTAGTATTGTTTTAAGAACATGGAGAGATATTAATTATAATGATGAAATATACTCTAAAGCATTTGGTGATAATTTTATTGTTATAAATAATGATCCAAAAGACGCTGATAAAAGTTTTGATCCTCAAGAAATAAAGCGTAGATTTTTTGATACGTCTAAAGCTAAAGGTAAACCAAAAACACCTGAGGAAATAGCCAAAGCAAAAGCAGATATTGAACAATTAAATAAAGATATTCAATTAGCAATCCAGCAGAAACCTAAATTTACACCATCTGCTACAGCGATAGCTAAAATAAAGGCATTTATTAAATGATAGATTTAAATACTATATTAAACGAATTAAACGACGATCAAACAAACCCCTCAGCTGTTTGTTATTACCCAGGAGGATTTAAGCCACCACATGAAGGACATTATGAGGCGGCTAAAGACTTAGCTTCACGTCCTTATATCACTAAAGTAATTATTTTAGTAGGACAAAAAGAACGTGATGGTATTACTTCTAAAATGAGTAAACAAATATGGGATTTATACTTAGCAGCTGCTCCAATCGCTAAAGTTTCTGTTGAAATGTCTAAAGATCCATCTCCAATTAAAGATGTTTTTGGAGTAATGGATAATAATTTAGAAATGAAAGCATATATAGCGGGTGCTAAAGAAGAAGTTGAAGATCAAGGTTATTTTACTTCATTACAGAAAGCATTTGGTGAAAGAATAATGCCTATTTCTATTGAAGAAAAAGTAGTTAGTCAAGGAAAACGCTTATCAGGAACACAAACACGCCAATTAATAGATAATGTTAAACAATCTGTTTTAAGATTAAGAACTATAACTGATAAAAGTTCAAATGATTATTCAAAAGCTAGAAATGAATATTTGAATAATATAGCTACACTTGAGGGATGTTTTCCTGAAGCTGTAGTACAAAAAGGTCAATTTAAAGATATTATGAGAATACTAGGTATTCCTCTTTTAAATACTGATCAATTACAAGAAAATCAAGAAGATGGTAATTTAGTTATCAAAGTACCTTATAAATTAACAAGTAAAATTGAGAATTTTTTAAATACAATGTTAATACCATTTGAATATTCTCAACAAGCATTTGGTGGTCAAGAACGTCGTATGTTAATACCTAATTTAGGTGATAGTCCTGAACAACGTGAGCAAGTATTAAACTGGTTATCTAAAAAGAATATACCTGTTAATGTAGAAGAAGATTTATTCACTATTAATTGGTGGAAATCATCTTTAAAAGAAACATTAACTGAACCTGATGAAACATCAGATAATATTATAGCTGATTTTATTGATTTCACAGCTAAAGCACTTGATTTACAACAAATTCCAAAAATTACTTTTAGTGATGATGAAAATTTAGCTAAAAAAATGCATGCTCTAGGTGCTTATCAACCTAATACTGATGAATTATTAGTGATTAAAGGACCAAGACTAACAGCTGATGTGTTACGCACATTAGCTCATGAATTAGTACATCGTAAACAAGCGGAAATAGGCCCATTAAATGCTGAAGATGGTAAAACTGGATCTGAAGTAGAAAATGAAGCTAATGCTGCTGCTGGAGTATTATTAAGACAATTTGGTAAATATAGACCTGAAATATTTGAAGAAGGTACTGGGGTAAATGATTATAAGATATATTGTGATATGGATGGTGTGTTAGTAGACTTTGAAGAAGGATATAAACAATTAACAGGCAGAGATATTAGAGGAAATCATGTTAAAGGAGACTCTACTTTTTGGAATCCAATTTCAAAAGCGGGTGCTTCATTTTGGATTAAATTAAAATGGATGCCTGATGGTCAAAAATTATGGGAATATATTAAACCATACAACCCAGATTTATTATCAGCACCTTCACGTGAAGAATCATCTAAAATAGGTAAACGTATTTGGGTGAAAAGAGAAATGCCTGGCACTAAACTATTATTACGTTCAGCAGAACGTAAACAGGAATTTGCGACACCAAACGCTATATTAATAGACGACAGAAAAGATAATATTGAAAGATGGAATAAAGCAGGTGGTATAGGTATATGGCATACTTCCGCTGCTGACACAATCCAACAGTTACAAAAACTAGGTTTATGAGTGAAAACAACTTAAAAAAAGAATTCTCTAAACGTGATGTTCAGAGAATGAGAAACATTATCACAGGTAACGCTGGTAATTCTACAGGTGTCCAATCTGGATATCATAAACAACACCAAGACTACCAAGAAGGTGATATTTGGGAAGAAAATGGTAAGCAATGGACTATTAAGAACGGTATTAAACAAACTATAACTAAGTTTGATAAACTTAAACAAATGTTTATAATGCCTTTATCATGTCCTAATTGTTCTCAACCAATGTCCAATAATGAGTATAATAAAAAGATGTGGAATATACATAAAATGTGTTTTGATTGTGTTGTTAAAATGGAAGCTCAACTTAAAGTTGAAGGCAAATATGAGGAGTATGAAAAGAAAATGATGAATGCTAATAAGAACGCTATGGTTGATGATTTTGAATTAGCGTTTAATGAATATATTGATTCTAAAAATGATACATTTGTAACTGAGCAAGGTGATGTAGAATCATGGGTTGGTGGTAAAGTCAATGAAGAAGAAATAAAGAATGTTAAAGAATACATTAAAAAGTTGCGTGAGTTAGAATTATAAAATATTTATTCGTAACATGAATGACAATATCTACACAGTAATAATCACAGCTATCACAGTATTAGGTAGCGCTACCGCGTTTCGATTTTATGAAAGAAAATCAATGCGTAAAGAACGTGATGAAGAATTTATCCGTCATGATTGTAAAGACAGAATTGCCAAATTAGAAGCATTACTTGTCGAATCAGCTCGTGAAAAAGACGAGTTACGTAAAATGATCTTAGAACTTACAAAAGAAGTAGCTACACTTCGAACTAAGGTTGAATTCTTTGAGAAAGGTCAATCATAACTTACTTATTATTACCCTTAAATATATTTATATAGGATAAAACCTATATAATATGCCGTATACTCGTAAAGGTAATTGTGTTTATAAAGAAACTGGTAAGAAAATGGGCTGCTCTAAAGATGCTGCCGCTGCTGAAAAATATATGAAAGCGTTATACGCCGCTGAAGACGGTAATCTTAAAGAAGGATTTGAACCAGGTACAATTGATCCAAACCAACCTGAACTAGCTGTGACTATTGAATTGCCAAACCCAATACAGGTTATGGCTTCTTTTGTTTCCACATTATTTTCATCTCGCACACAAGCTCATGTGTTCCATTTCCGTTGTAAAGGAATGGGTGCTGGTTGGATGCACACAGCATTAAACACTTATTATGATGGTATTATACTATTAGTAGATGGATTAGTTGAATCAGTACAAGGTAGATATGGTTTACTAGAAGGATATAAAGGTGAAGGACAATTAATTGAAGATGTGACTAAAGCTGTTCAATATTTTGAAGCATTATGTTTATATGTTGAAAAAAATCGTGGTTCATTACCTCAAGATTCATATATTCAAAATCAAGTAGATGAGATTGTAGCTTTAATTGAGACTACCAAATATAAATTAGTAAACTTACAATAATGCGTATTCGTATAGTAAAAGAAGAGGATTTTACACCAATTGAAGATCCTAAAGAACCAAAACCAGAAGCTAAACAATTTCAAATATTAGCTTCAATGATCACTAACACTAAAGTTAATGATCAAACTAATATACTATCAGCGATGCGTGCTTTACCTGGAGTTACTATTGTAAACTCTCAAGCTGCTATCCCAGGTTCAAACTCAGAAGGACAATTACGTTATAAAACAAATGTTGATATCAAAATTGACACATCAGCTTTAGAAGGTGATATTAAAGCCGGTATTAAAAAAATTATTGAAGATATTAAAAACATTGATGGTGTAGTTGAGTTTAAAATATTACCTAAAGCTAAAGAAACAACTCCATACTAATGAATAAAATACAATTAAAGGAGCATATTGAAAAAATTATTAGCTATGTAGGCCAAGAATACAATCATGGGCCTAAATTAGTTATTAATGAATCTAAAAAACCAGTTTTTATTTCTGAAGGTTTATATTACCATATAGAAAATAATTTACCTGTTAATGAATCAATTTATCGTCCACAATCAGCTATGTTTTTAAAATTATTTGCTGAAGTGAGAAATTTATATGAGAGTAAACAAGTACAATTATGTGAAGCTGATCAATATTATTTTGATAATACAGATATTGGAACATTTGGTGAATATAATGGTATAACAGTACCATTAGATTTGCCTTTAACTGAAGAATTTTTAACAGAAGCATTAGAAGAAGAAAAGAAAACACCTCCAATTGGAAAACCAAAACGTGGTGGATCTAAAAAATTCTATGTGTATGTTAGAGATAAAGGTAAAGTAAAAAAAGTATCATTTGGTATGGCTGGTGGAGGTTTAAGAGCTAAATTGAACAATCCTAAAGCTCGTCGAGCGTTTTCTGATCGTCATAATTGCCCTCAGAAAAAAGATAGAACTAAAGCTTCATATTGGAGTTGTCGTTTACCTCGCTATGCTAAATTATTAGGTTTTAAAACAACATTTAGTGGATACTGGTAGGCCATATACAGACATAGAGAATAATGATTTTTTTATTATTCGTGAGTTTGATGAAAATATTGACCCTATTGAGTTAATGTGGCATCGAGATGATGAAAATAGAATAATAGAAATAATTGGCAAGACAGATTGGAAAATACAATTAGAAGATTGTTTACCAACCTCATTAAATGAACCAATATTTATACCACGTCATACGTGGCATAGAGCTATAAAAGGAACAGGAAAATTAAAGATTAAAATATATAAATCATGAAAAAATCTGAATTAAAACAATTAATCAGAGAAGCAATCGAAGAAGTAAAACCTAAAGTTGAAGAAGAAGTAATTAACGAAGGATTTGCTCCTGAAGCTGATGAAGTAGGTGAATTTTGGGTGGTAGAAAAACCATCTACAACCGCTACTTTAGATGATATTTGCTTTAAATGCGATAATGTAATGTATTTCGCTCGCCAAGTAATGGGCGGATTAAAACCAGAAGATATTAAAGGTGTATTTGTTAAAGAAGCTAAAGCTAAAAAATTAGCTGAAAGTTTACTTAAAGAGCGTGATGTTAAAAAAGAAGAAGTTAAAGCAGCAGCTGAAGCTTATAAAAAAATGAAAGAAGAGACATTAGCTAAAGTAAGTGAGTACATGAAAAATAAAAAAGCTACTAAAGCTGTAGTGGATGAATTAAAAGACATGACTGATAAATAATGAAACACTCTGAATTAAGAAATATCATTAAGGAAATTGCTGATGAAGAAATTGGCAAGACTAAAATTGACCCTGAAACAGGAGTTAAAACAACATTAACAAGTATAGATCCAGAAACAGGCAAACATGCTTGGGATGTTGCTTATGATGTTGATCCTAAATTTTTATATAGTAAATTAGATCAATTAGTTGATTATTTACAAAAAGCTCCTGATGGATCTGAATTAGCTAAATTTAAAGATATTCTTAAAAATTTAAAAAACAGAACAGCTAGAGTAATAAATAAAAAATAATGATTAAATTAACTGAAATATTACTTGAGTCTATTTTAGAACAAAAAAAAGATAGATGTCATCGTATAGCTGATAGAAGATATGATAAACCATCTGCTTATAAATCAGGTGCTATTGTACGTTGCCGTCAAGGTAAGATTTGGAAAGATTTAAAAGAAGATGAATCATTAAGAAAATGGTTTAGTAGAAAAGGCGCGTCTGGAAGTGAAGGTGGTTGGGTTGATTGTAACACATGTCGTGAAGTAGATGGAAAAACTAAATGCAAATCATGTGGACGTAAAGAAGGAGAAAAAAGATCTAAATATCCATCATGTAGACCAACACCATCAGCTTGCAAAAAGCCAGGTAAAGGTAAAACATGGGGTAAAACAAAATAATTATGAAGATAAGAATTAAAGAAGACGAAGTATCAAGTTTTATATCTCAATTAAAACCTCAAATGAGTGCTTTTATTGATGGTATGGAAGATGCTATTGAAGATAAAGCTAAAACTCAAAAAGAAGGAGTAGCGACAGTAGCTAGTATAGCTCTAGCTTTACCAGCTATTTTAGGCTTAATAGGTCGTTTAGGTAAAACAATAAGTTCACTTATTAAAAGATCAATAGGTGTAGCTTCAGCTCATGAAACAGATACTGATAAGTACTTCGCTCAAATGTCTCGTATAGCTGATGAATTACATCATTTATATATCAAACCAATTGAGTTAATTGTTAAACGTTTTGTTAAAGACGAAAATAAAGCTCATAAAGTGGCTATAGGTATATTTCATGTTATTATAGCTGTAATGTTAATAGCATCAGGTATAACAGCAGTTAAAGCGTTACAAACTAAATCAATATCATTAGCTACTTTAGAAACTGCTTTAGCAGCTGTTAAAGGTGGTGAAGTAAAAGAATACATAACTAAATTATTATCATAATGCAAGACAATTTCAGTATACATAATTGGCATTTAAACAGAATACTTAAAGAAGAAGAAATTGGTTTATCTGATATATTAGCTCGTGATTTATTTAAATTACAAGGTAAAATTTCTGATGACTTATTTTATAAATTAAGAAAAGCCATCAATTCACAGGACCCAGCTGCTTTAGCTAAGGCTAAAGAAATCATGAGTCGTATCAAACCAGAAGATGAGCGTATCTATATGAGTGAAGAAGAAGGACAATGTCCTGAATGTGGTTGTAAAATGGAAGGCACAATGTGTAATGAGTGTGGTTACATGGAAGAAGGAGCTACATTCACAGATAAACATGATGATAATCCTGAATTAAAAGGTGATCAAAAAGATTTACCTGATGAATTACAAGCTAAAATATTAAGCAAGGAAGAAATGGGTGATCATGAAGTATCAATGGCTCAAAATAGTTTAAAAGCTATCATCAGCTCAGCTTCTCAATTAATGGCTAAGTTAGGTGATGATGAAAGAAATATTCCAGGTTGGATTCAAGATCATATTGCTAAATCAGAAAATTATATTGAACAAGCTAATCAAAGCTTTCATGAATTAGAACCAGCAGTTAATGATATAAACACTGACACAATAGATGAAGCTATGTTCACATCAGCTAATTCAAATAACCCAGAAGGTGATAAATTAGTGTTACGTTTCTTACAAGGAATTGCTAAGAAATTTGATTATCCAGTATATCAAGCTGCTTTATTTGTGAAAGATAGAATTAAAAAATTAGGCTATTAATGAAACTTAAAATCATAAAATCTAGACCACTTAAAGAGGTAGATGATGAAGTAGTTGATCAAGCTTTAGTAAATGATAAGCCTGAAGAACTTACTTATGAATCTAATCCTTTAGAATTTATTTTACAAAAATATCCTTCATTAAAAGAAACTTTAGTTGAATTATTAACTGAAGATTTTAGAGATTATCTTAATGGAGTTTATATAATGGCTCCTAAACCAACTGTGTTTAAGATTGTTTTACATAACAATCAATATTTTTATTTAACATGGATGGGTAAAAGTTATGAAGCTAAAGTTAGTGGTAAAAAATATTGGTTATCTACTATAGGTGATTTAGAAAGAGCCACATTAGGTATAGCTGATTTATTAATGATGGGAGCACCTCCATCAACACAAGGACCAGATGAAGAAATGCCATCAGCTGAAGAACCAACTCCAGAAGAAGGTAGTGAAGAAGAATTACCAGCAGCTGAAGAAGAAGGTGGTGAAGAAGAATTAGCTGAATCTAAGAAAAAGTTTAAATTAAACTTATTAGAAAACAATTTACATGAAGCTGAAACTGGAGAAGCAGTTCTATTCGAATCAGCATTAGTATATGCCTGGTATAAAATAAATAAACTCCCAATTCCAAAAGATGCCATATTACCAGCTGAATTAGAAAAATTAAAATCTAATCCTTCATTAGTTAAAAGTGCTGCTAACGCAATTACTACTTTAGGACTAAGCAGTGGTAAAGAAGCTAGAGGAACAGGTAGAGCAGGAAGTACTGTATCATTAACTCCATTTTGGTCTGGTTTTGGTGCTACAAACACAACACCAAAAACAGATGTTATATTAGGTAATAAAAAAATATCTGTTAAAGCAGGTAACGCTCAATTAATGAGCGCTGGAAAAGAAGAGTCGTTGGCTACATTTTACGCTGCTGCTAAACATGTACCTAATATTTTAAAAACAAAAGAAGCAAAAAATGTAATTAACACATTTGATAAATTTGTTAAAGGAGGATATACAAAACAAGGTAGTGTTGACACAAATCTAAAAGCAGGTAAAGATAAAATACTTAATGCTGGAGATGCGGCTCATAAAGAAATGAGAGATAACTTAGAAGCACTATTTAATAAAAGTCCTGAATTTAAAATAGCATTCGCTAAAGAAGCAATGTCAGGCCTTGAAAAATTTGGCCCTGGCAGCCCAGCAACAGCTGATTATGTTTTATCTGTTGATAGTAGCTATGGTAATCCACAATTGCATAGAACTCAAGATGATAAGTATGCGGCTAAAATAGCGAACCAAATGAAACTAACTGTTAGATTTAAATCTACATCTGAAAAATTAAAATCAGGTAAAACAGGACGTTATCGTTTCTGGTCAGTTGTTTCATTAATATCAGATCCATCTAAAATAAAAGAAGGAATATTAGACACAATTAAATCAGTAGTTAATAGTGTGAAAGATTATGTTTCACAAGGTATAGCTTCATTAACTAAATTTGTTATAGGTGATGATCCTGAAGATGTAGATATTAAAGTAGATAACACTATTGATTTTAGTTAACATATAGACAGATTCATAGCCTGTCGACTTAAAAATATTATGCAGCTGTGGCGCACCCAAAAGGTGTGCCATTTCTATTTTGACCTATATTAATAACTTATATTAAACGTATGAATATATTTTATATAGACCCTGATCCAAAAGCAGCTGCGAAACAATTAGTAGATGATCATATTCGCAAAATGCAAATTGAATCAGCACAAATGTTATGTACAACATTCCATCATTATGGTATTGAAGCACCATATAAAAAAGCTCATTATAATCACCCATCAACTAAATGGGTTCGTGAATCAATAGATCATGTTAAGTGGTTACTTGAACATGGTTTAGAGATATGTGATGAGTTCGTTATTAGATATGGTAAAGAACATGCTACAAAAAAAGTTTTGCTATGGGTAAAAGATAACTTATCTTTATTAGAAGGTAAAATTCCAACATCTGGATTTATACCTCCACCTCAATGTATGCCTAATGAATATAAAGCAGATGATACATTGAAAGCATATAGAAACTTCTATGTTAAAGATAAAATTGGAATTAAAAAATTAAATTATAATAAACTAAATAACACCCCAGAATGGATAAAAGAATCGTTATTGTAGGAGCAGGAGTAGCAGGGATAAACGCTGCTACTAAGTTAGTAGACAATGGATATGATGGTAGTTTAATTACAATCATAGATAAAGGTAATGACCCAATTAATCGTTTACCTGAAGAGGTAATGACAGGTATGTTAGGTGCTGGTGGTTGGAGTGATGGTAAATTAACTTATCATACTTCAATTGGTGGTCAATTATCAAAATATTGTGGTGAAGAAAAGGCAATGGAGTTAATGAAACAAGTAGTAGATAATTTTACTCGTTTTCACCCTAAACCAGAAGAAATATTCATGTCTGATCCACAAGAAGAACCAGAATTTATTAAACCATATTTTGGTTTGAGAATGTTTCCTGTATGGCATATTGGATCTAATTTCTTACATGAAATTGCTAAAGCATGGTATCAATATTTGTTAGATAAAGGTGTTCAATTCTGGTGGAATACGGAGGTATTTGATATTGATTTTTCAAGAAACACAATATTTTTTAATCCACTTGGTATAGCAGGTCCTGCTGATACTAAAATGACAGAATATGATGAACTAATATTTGCAGTAGGTAAATCAGGTATTGATTTTGCTCAAAAATTAGCTGATGATTATAAATTACCTAATGAACCTAAATCAGTACAAATTGGTGTTCGATTTGAAGCACCACAAAAATATTTTCAAAAATTAATAGATATATCTTATGACTTTAAACTCTATCAAAAATTCGATAAAGTCTCTCTTCGTTCTTTTTGTACCAACAACAACGCCGCTTATGTGGCTGTTGAAGAAACTTATGGCGATATTAGTTACAATGGCCACGCTAAAAAAGGAGAAGAATTCAGAAACGATATGACTAACTTTGGTATCTTAATGGAAATTAAAGGTATTGAAGATCCATTTAAATGGTCACGTGATGTGGTACAAAAATTTAACACAGTAGAAGGTAGAGGAGTATATTATTCTCCTAACAGACATAGAGGAGTGAGTAAAACTTCTGAAGGAATAAATGTTGAATCTTATCAAATAGACACATTAGATATTTTCAAAGAAGCATTTGGTGAATATGCACAATATATTATTGATTTTGTTGATCAAATGAATAAAGTATTTGAATTTGGTGATGATTGGGGAATGTACATTCCTGAAGTGAAATATTTGAGTCCTGAACCATTAGTTAACTATGATGACTTATCATTAACAGAATATTCAAATGTTCACTTTGTAGGAGACGCTTTAAGTGCTCGTGGTATCACAGTATCAGGTGCACATGGTATTTATGTAGCTGAAAGTTTAATTAACCTAAATAAATAAATTATATTTAATAAAATAAAATAATATGGCTAAAGAAACAACAGGTGTTAAACGATTGAAATCAGTTGATGGTAGAATTGTTCACTATTTAGATGGTAAACTTCATAATTGGGAAGAACCAGCTGTTATATATCCTGATGGAAAAAAAGAATATTGGTTATTTGGTATTCAATACACTAAGGATGAATTTATGGATCGTAAACGCGACTCAAATGGTGTACCACCAGCTAAAGATCCAAAATATGATACACGTCTTTAATTAATATTTATATACATGAAAATAGGATTATGCGGAACAATGTCAGTTGGTAAAACAACGTTAGTTAAAGCGTTGGCTAAAAAAGATATGTTTAAAACATATAAATTAGCTACTGAACGAAGTAAATACTTAAGAGATTTAGGTATTCCATTAAATACAGATTCAACTATCAATGGACAGTTAGTATTTTTAGCTGAACGTGCTAGTGAGTTACTACATGAAAATATATTAACTGATAGAACAGTTTGGGATGTTTGTGCTTTCACTATGTCAGCTAAGTCAATTGATTTAAATGAGAAATCACAATTTGTGAATACAGCTATGTTATTGAAAGATCAATATGATGTTGTATTTTATATAGATCCTATTGGAACTATTATTGAAGATAATGGTGTTCGTGAAACAGATAGTGAATATAGAATAAAGATAAATGAAGAAATTCAACGTTTACTTAAACTATTTCCACCTAAAAAATTAGTTGTATTACAGGGATCAACTAAAGAACGTATAAACACTATATTAAACACATTAATTTAAAATATTTATAACTATAATAAAAAAATCATGGCAGAATTTGATTACAAAAAGTATTTAGTTGAGTCTAAATTAAACATTAAAGTTCCTGTTAAGGAAATGGCTCGTATAGCTAAAGAAAAATATAAACTTAATCCTGAATTTCCAGGAGTTAGTGACAGAATTAAAAATCCATCATCATTTAAGACAGATAGAAAACAACAAGTTATTAATTACTTTGTAGCTCAAGCTAAAGAACAAGGTATTAAACCAATGGATGTTGAATTACTTAAAAGTGATATTGAAAAGAACGCTGCTCCAGGTGTTAACTGGTCTTTTACTCCTGATATTAGAAATCAGTTATTAACTACAACTACTCCAAAAACAGCTCCAACTCCAGAAGATGAAGAAGGAACATTTTTTGGTGATTATGATGATGCTGAAGATATGTTTATTGGTAAGTCAAAACTTAAAGGTAGAAAAGCATCAGCGGCTGATGATAAAGAAAATGAACCATCAGAAAAAGATTTAATTAAAATCAGAAAGAAAACATCTCCTGTATCAACTAGAGTTGGTAAATTCTTTGATGATAACTCATCTTTAATTGATAAAATTATCAAACAGTATGCTACATCAACAATGAAAACAGGTCGTGTAGTTAAAGAAGCTGAAGATGGAGGTATGTCAAGTTCTGATTTTAAAGCTGCTCAACAAAAATCTAAAGAAGTAGCTAAAGCTGCTTTACCTGATTTATTAAAGAAACTTGTAGATGAAATTGAGATTGTTAAAGATGAAGATTACGGAGCATATGTTAGAATCTTAAATGATCTTGAAAAGTATAAATTTGGTCCAACCAATACAAAGAATGTTTTAAAACAAATTCTTAAAGCATTAGGTGAAAAAAATATTCCAACTGTAGGATCTAAGAAAAAAGATAGTGAAGAAGATGAATTAAAGAAACTTGGAATTGATGATGAACCTATTGAATTAGATGATGAAGATGAAATTTAATTTTATGAAAAAATATATATTAGGTGGTGTTGTTCTTTTAATTTTATTATGGTTAGCTTTTGATAAAGTAACTAATATAGGATTAACAAGTGAATTTAAGGCTAAACAAGATAGTTTAGTAGCAGCTGTTGATAGTATGAAATTAGAAATAGCTAAAGAAGATGCTGTTATTGACTCATTAAATCAAGTTGATGCTGAATTAAAAGACAAATTAGCTCACCAAAAAACAAAAGTAATTAAAATTGTTGAGACAATTGAAATTGAAAAAAACAATATTGATAATTTACAAGAACATCAATTAGTTAGTTTTTACAATACAAGATATCCAGCTGACACTATTACAAATCCATTACCTATAGCTCAACCTGTATTAGTAAGTGCAGCTAAGGATTTAGTTGAATTAGATGGAACTAAACAAATTTTAAAACTAAAAGATTCAACAATATCAACTTTAGAATCTCAAGTGTCTTTAAAAGATACAGTTATATCTAAGTACATTTCTAAAGAAAAATCATTTAGAAATATAATGATGAATCAAGATACACAAATTAAAGATTGGAAATTCCAATATAATAATTTACAATTACAAAACGCTAAATTAAAAGCAAAAAATAAATTCACTAAAATAGGCGCTGGTTTAATTGCTGGTGGTTTAGTGTATCTAATGTTAGTAAAATAAGCCCCGCTATAGTCTCTGTATTATAGTTCTGAAGTCTAACCCCGTAAGGTTAGGCTTCTTTTATATATTTATATATAAACAGTTACATGAGTGATCAACAGAATATTAAAGAAATAATTAAACAGGAATATATTAAATGCGCTACAGATCCTGTTTATTTTATGAAAAAATATTATTGGATTCAACATCCACAACGTGGACGTATTCAATTTAATTTATACCCATTCCAAGAAGGTGTATTAAATCAATTCAAAAAGAATAAATATAGTATTGTAAATAAGTCAAGACAGTTAGGTATTTCTACCTTGTCTTCTGCTTATTCACTTTGGTTAATGTTATTTAATAAAGATAAAAATATACTTTGTATCGCTACTAAACAGGAAACTGCTAAAAATATGGTTACTAAAGTAAAATTTGCTTATGATAACTTACCAAGTTGGTTACAATTAAAAGCCACAGAAAATAATAAGTTAAGTTTAAAACTAAGTAATGGTTCTCAGATTAAAGCTATTGGTGCTACAGGAGATGCAGGTAGATCTGAAGCTGTATCATTACTGTTACTAGATGAGGCCGCGTTTATTGAAGGTATTGATGAGATTTTCGCTTCTGCTCAACAAACTTTAGCTACTGGAGGTCAATGTATAGCTATATCAACTCCATTTGGTACAGGTAACTGGTTTCATAGAACATTTATTGGTGGAGAAGAAGGTAAAAATGGATTTACATCTATTAAATTACCTTGGACAGTACATCCTGAACGAACTCAAAGATGGAGAGATGAGCAAGATGCTATTTTAGGAGTTAGAAACGCGGCTCAAGAATGTGATTGTGACTTTACTACATCAGGTGATACAGTAGTTGAACCTGATATTTTAAATTTTTATATTCAAACATATCAAGCTGATCCAATAGCTAAAGGAGGATTTGATGGTAATTTATGGCGTTGGGAATATCCTGATTATTCAAAAAATTATATTGTTGTAGCGGACGTTGCTCGCGGTGATGGTAAAGACTATTCAGCTTGCCATGTTATTGATATTGAAAATGCTAAACAAGTAGAGGAATATAAAGGACAACTTGGTACTCGTGATTTTGGACATTTATTAGTATCAATAGCTACTGAATGGAATAACGCTTTATTAGTAATTGAAAACGCTAATATTGGTTGGGATACTATTCAAACTGTTCTAGATAGAGGATATCAGAATGTTTATTATTCATCTAAATCAGATACAGCTAATATTACAATGGATAATTTCTTAAGTAGAAATGATAATAATTTAGTACCTGGTTTTACTAACTCAACTAAAACAAGACCACTTGTAGTTTCAAAATTAGAAGCATATATGCGTGATAGAGCTTGCATTATTCAATCACGCCGTTTATTAGAAGAATTAAGAACATTTGTTTGGAAACATGGTAAAGCACAAGCCAATGATGGTTATAATGATGACCTTATAATGGCATTTGGTATTGGTATGTTTCTACGTGACACTGCTTTAAAATTTTCTCAAACAGGTATGGACTTAACTCGAGCCTCACTTGGAGGTATAGGAAGAGTTTCATATAATACCGGGCCAAGTAGCTTTTACTCGCCCCATAGCCCTACACATGAAGATCCTTGGAGAATGGATGATGGTAGAGGCGGTATGGAAGATATCAGTTGGCTGGTATAAACAAATATTTATAACATATTAATACATTATGGGATTATTTGACAATTTAAAACGATTATTCTCTTCAGACGTTGTTATTCGTAACGTTGGCGGCGATGAATTAAGAGTAATTGATACTGATCGTATACAATCATTAGGTACTTTACAGACTAATGCTCTTGTAGACAGATTCACTAAAATCTACACCACATCAGGTGCAGGTATTTACAACGTAAACAATGTTTACAACTATCAAACATTAAGAGTACAGTTATATACTGACTATGAAGCTATGGATACAGATGCTATTGTAGCGTCTGCTTTAGATATTATAGCTGATGAATGTACTTTAAAAAATGAACATGGAGAGATGCTTCATATTCGTTCAGCTGATGAAAATATTCAAAAAATATTATACAATCTATTTTATGATGTATTAAATATTGAATTTAACTTATGGAGTTGGGCTCGTAATATGTGTAAGTATGGTGATTTTTATCTTAAACTAGAAATAGCTGAAAAATTTGGTGTTTATAATGTAATTCCATTCTCAGCTTATTCAATTATTAGAGAAGAAGGTACTGATTATAATAATCCTACTTATGTAAGATACAAATATGATCCAACAAGTGTATCTGGTGTAACAACACCTCAAACACAATATGCTTTAGGTACATCAGCATCTGATATTTACTTTGAAAACTATGAAATGGCTCACTTTAGATTAATTAGTGATGTTAACTATTTACCTTATGGTAGAAGTTATTTAGAGCCAGGACGTAAAATATTTAAACAAATGGTTTTGATGGAAGATGCAATGTTAATTCATAGAATTGTTCGCGCTCCAGAAAAACGTATTTTCTATATGAACGTAGGTGCTATTCCTCCTAATGAAGTAGAAGGATTTATGCAAAAAACTGTTCAAAAACTTAAAAAAGTACCTTATATAGACCCACAAACAGGTCAATATAACCTTAAGTACAATATGATGAACATGATGGAAGACTTTTACATCCCTGTAAGAGGTAATGACCAATCAACTCGTATTGAAACAGCTAAAGGTTTAGATTATAATG
>JACCDH010427641.1_pt1 | contig 29565 bp, 29 predicted proteins | sample 7442481 | NCBI WGS metagenome assembly JACCDH01 (sample SAMN15323433, study PRJNA562643) | freshwater metagenome | isolation source: river surface water | place: USA:Blue River Watershed | collected 2017-08-15
ACCGGCGACCGCCGCTGCCGCCGCAGCCCCCAGGCCGCCCGGCGGACCGGACCGCGCCCAGGTGGTCGCGCTGTTGAACAAGCACACCTGCACGGCCTGCCATGCCCTGGACAACAAGAAGATCGTGGGACCCGGCCTGCAGGACATCGCCCGCAAGCACGCCGACAAGGTCGACTACCTGGCTGGCAAGATCAAGGCTGGCGGCGTGGGCGTGTGGGGCGCCATCCCCATGCCCGCCCAGGCCCTGCCCGAGGCCGATGCCCGGGTTATTGCCAATTGGATTGCGCAGGGCGCAGGCAGATAACCGTTTTAACCGTATCCATTCCGATTCCTTTGCGCTTTCCTTCCGCTTTCATCCCAGGAGATATCCCATGAAGAACCGTCGCGAGATGCTCAAACGCAGTGCCGTGGTGGCCGGCCTGCTGGCCTCCACCGGCCTGTTCCCCCAGTTCGCCCATGCCGCCTTCAACAAGGCCGCCTTCGACGCCAAGACCGTGAACGATGCCCTCAAGGCCTATGGCGCCGGCGCCATTTCCGAGAGCAAGGACGTCACCATCACCGCACCCGACATCGCCGAGAACGGCGCGGTGGTGCCCATGGGCGCGAGTACCGCGCTGCCCGGCGTCAAGCAGTTGCTGATCCTGGTCGAGAAGAACCCCAGCGTGCTGATCGCCATGTTCAACGTGACCGACAGCATCGAGGCCAACGTGGCCACCCGCGCCAAGATGGGCCAGTCCTCCGACGTGTTCGCCGTGGCGATCATGAACGACGGCCGGGCCCTGTTCGCCAAGAAGGAAGTCAAGGTGACCCTGGGCGGCTGCGGCGGCTGACGCGCGCGCCCACCGTCACCTGGCACACCATTCCCACGAATCCACGAATCAGGAGCACACCATGGCAGATCCGATGCGCATCCGCGCCCAAGCCTCTGGCGGCAACGCCGTCGTCCGCGTCCTCATGAGCCACGAGATGGAGTCCGGCCAGCGCCGCGACGCCGCCGGCAAGATCGTGCCGGCCTGGCACATCTCCGAGGTTACCGCCTCCCATAACGGCAAGGCCGTCATGACCGCCGAATGGGGCCCGGGCGTCGCCAAGAACCCCTACCTGCAGTTCACCGTGAAGGGCGCCAAGGCCGGCGACAAGATCACGATCAACTGGAGGGACAACAAGGGCGACACCCGCACCGACGAGGCCACCGTCAGCTGACGGGGCTGCCCGCCCCCTGGGGGCGGGCACAGCATCGATGAGCCGGCGGGACAGCCGGCGCCACACCCACCCTCACGACGACGGAGGAGACATGACCCAACGCATTTCCACGCGCGGCCCCCGGGGCAATGCCCGGAGCGGTTCGCGGCGCGCGGTGGCCGCCGCCATCGCCACGCTGGCTGTCCTGGCTGGGGTGCCCGCCGGCCAGGCGTTCGCGCAGCCCAAGACGGCCAGCCAGGGCATCGACGAGTACCGTGCGATGCTGCAGGACGGCAACCCCGCCGAGTTGTTCGAGGCCAAGGGCGAGGACCTCTGGAAGCAAAGGCGCGGGCCCAGGAACGCCTCCCTGGAAAAATGCGACCTGGGCAAGGGGCCCGGCGTGGTCAAGGGCGCCTTCGTGGAGCTGCCCCGGTACTTCGCCGACACCGGCCGCATGCAGGACCTGGAGTCCCGCCTGCTCACGTGCATGTCCACGCTGCAGGGCTTCAACGAGGCCGAGATCGCCAAGACGCCCTTCGGCCGTGGCGAGCAGAACAACGTCACGGCCCTGGCCACCTGGATCGCGGCCGAATCCAAGGGCATGAAGTTCAACCTGTCGCAGTCGCACCCGCAGGAGAAGGTGTTCTACGAGGTGGGCAAGCGCCTGTTCTTCCAGCGTGGCGGCACGCACGACTTCGCCTGCGCCTCCTGCCACGGCGAGGAGGGCAAGCGCATCCGCCTGCAGGACTTGCCCCTGCTCACGAAGAATCCCGGCAACGGCGTCGGATTCGCGGCCTGGCCTGCCTACCGCGTGTCCAATGGGCAGATGTGGGGCATGCAGCAGCGCCTGAACGACTGCTACCGCCAGCAGCGCTTCCCGTACCCCGGCTTCGGCAGCGACGCGACCATCGCGCTGGGGACCTACCTGGGTGTGAACGCCAAGGGCGCCGTGTCCGCGGTCCCCACCATCAAGCGCTGAACGAGGAGGGCTGACGAATGAAGCGAATCAACCCCATGAACCGAATCGCCGGCATGAACCCGCGCCGCAAGCTGGCCGTGGCGGCCGCCGTCGCTGCCGCCGCCGTGGCGGGCTGCGCCTCCCTGCCCGGCGGGGCGGAGCTCGACGCGCTGACGGCCTCCATCGTGAAGGCCTCGTTCCGCACCGAGGGCATCGCCAACGTCGACCGGGTGCTGGCGACCGACGAGACCAACCGTGCCTGCAGCGAGGCCGACGCCGCCGGCAAGCCGCTGGACGAGAAGGTGGCCAAGGCCATCGAGGCCCAAAACTTCAAGTCCATCAAGTGGCCCGGCGACGGCAAGTTCCTGGGCGACTGGAAGGAGGGCGAGGCCATCGCGCAAAGCGGCCGCGGCCTGACCTGGACCGACACCGCCACCACCGTCAACGGCGGCAACTGCTACAACTGCCACCAGATGGACCCCAAGGAAATTTCCTTCGGCACCATCGGCCCCAGCCTCTACCAGTACGGCAAGCTGCGCGGCGTGGCCAACCCGGACGACCCGGCCTCCAGGCCCATCGTGGAATACACCTGGGGCAAGATCTGGAACTCCAAGGCCTACAACGCCTGCTCCAACATGCCGCGCGCCGGCCACGCGGGCATCCTCAACGAGGCCCAGGTGCGCCACCTCGTCGCGCTGCTGCTGGACCCGAACTCGCCGGTCAACAAGTAATGCCCGATGAACCTGAACAAGCGTGATTTCCTGCAGGTGCTGGGCGCCGGCAGCGTGGCCGGCATGGGCCTGGGCACCTGGGCCGAGGCCGATGCGGCCACCGCGTCCAACGCCCTGTACGACGTGCCCCGCTTCGGCAATGTGTCCCTGCTGCACATGACCGACTGCCACGCGCAGCTGATGCCGGTGCACTTCCGCGAGCCCAGCATCAACATGGGCATCGGCAGCATGCGCGGGCAGATGCCGCACCTGGTGGGCGAGCACCTGCTCAAGGCCGCCGGCGTGCGGCCCGGCACGGCCAGCGCGCACGCGCTGACCTCGCTGGACTTCGAGCGTGCGGCGCGCCGCTACGGCAAGGTGGGCGGCTTCGCGCACCTGGCCACCCTGGTCAAGCGCATGAAGGCCAGCCGCCCGGGCGCGCTGCTGCTCGATGGCGGCGACACCTGGCAGGGCTCCGGCACCGCGCTGTGGACCAACGGCCAGGACATGGTCGACGCCTGCAAGCTGCTGGGGGTGGACGTGATGACCGGCCACTGGGAATTCACCCTGGGCATGGAGCGCGTCAAGGAGATCGTGGACAAGGACTTCGCGGGCCGGGTGGATTTCATCGCCCAGAACGTCAAGACCAACGACTTCGGCGACCCCGTGTTCAAGCCCTACGTGATCCGCGAGATCAACGGCGTGTCCTGCGCCATCATCGGCCAGGCGTTCCCCTACACCCCCATCGCCAACCCGCGCTACATGGTGGCGGACTGGGAGTTCGGCATCCAGGACCAGAACCTGCAGAAGATGGTGGACGAGGCGCGCGGCAAGGGCGCCAGGCTCGTCGTCGTCCTGAGCCACAACGGCATGGACGTGGACCTGAAGATGGCCAGCCGCGTGCGCGGCGTGGATGCCATCCTGGGCGGGCACACGCACGACGGCATGCCGGTGGCCACGCTGGTGTCCAACCCGGGCGGCAAGACCATCGTCACCAATGCCGGCTCCAACGGCAAGTTCCTGGGCGTGATCGACTTCGACGTGAAGGACGGCCAGCTGGCGGACTTCCGCTACCGGCTGCTGCCGGTGTTCGCCAACATGCTGCCCGCCGACCCCGAGATGGACGCCCTGATCCGCAAGGTGCGCGCGCCCTACGAAGCGAAGCTGCAGGAGAAGCTGGCCGTGACCGACGGCCTGCTGTACCGGCGCGGCAACTTCAACGGCACGGGCGACCAGCTGCTGGTGGACGCGCTGCTGGACGTGCAGGGCGCCGAGATCGCCTTCTCGCCGGGATTCCGCTGGGGCACCACGCTGCTGCCGGGGCAGGCGATCACGCGCGAGTGGCTGATGGACATGACGGCCACCACCTACTCGTATGCCACCGTCACCGAGATGCCGGGCGAGATGATCAAGACCATCCTCGAGGACGTGGCCGACAACCTGTTCAACCCCGACCCCTACTACCAGCAGGGTGGCGACATGGTGCGCGTGGGCGGGCTGCAATTCAGCTGCGACCCGACGGCCTCGATGGGCAAGCGCATCGGCGACATGCGCCTGAAGGGGCGGCCGATCGAGGCTGGCAAGAACTACAAGGTCGCCGGCTGGGCGCCGGTGGCCGAGGAGGCGCGCCGGCAGAACCTCAAGCCGGTGTGGGAGGTGGTGGAGCAGTGGCTCCAGGCCCAGGGCGGCCGGGTGAAGCCGCGCCGGCTCAATGCGCCGAAGATCACGGGCGGCCTGCCCAACCCGGGGTACCTGGCATGACGGCCCGCACCACGGCCCCTTTGGCGCCGCGAATGAGCCGCCGCCGCCTGCTCGCGCTCGGCGCCGGTGCGGCCGGCGTCGCGGCCTGGCCCGAGGTGGCGCTTTTCGCGCAGCAGGCGCAGGACTTCATCCAGGGCCCGCCCATGCCGGACATCGCGCCGACGCAGTTGTCGCAGCGGGTCTGGTACATCCTCTCGCCCGATGGTTTTCCCACGCCGGAGAACCGGGGCATGATGTCCAATGTGGGCTTCGCGGTCACGTCGGCCGGCGTCGTGGTCCTGGACTCCGGCAGCTCCCTGCAGATCGGCCAGATGGCGATCCGCATGATCCGCCGCGTCACGGACAAGCCGGTGGTGGCGATCTTCAACAGCCATTTCCACGGCGACCACTGGCTCGGCAACGATGCCTTCGTGCGCGAGTACGGCAAGGACCTGCCGATCTACGCCCTGGCCCACACGCAGGAGATGATCCGCGGCGCCGAGGGCAGCGCCTGGCGCAGCCTGATGGAGCGCTGGACCAACCAGTCCACCGCCGGCACCCAGGTGGTGGCGCCCAACCGGGTGGTCAAGCACGGGGACGAGGTGCGCATCGGCGAGGTCACCTTCCGCATGCACCACTATGGCCAGGCGCACACGAAGTCGGACCTGAGCGTGGAAGTGGTGCAGGACAAGGTCACGGCGGTCGGCGACATCGCCATGACCAACCGCATCGCCAACATGGACGACGGCTCCTACCCGGGGACGCTGAAGTACTACGCCGCGCTGGACAAGGCGGCGGGGGAGCAGTTGTGGCTGCCCGGCCACGGCGAGGCGCGGCGGGACCTGCTCAAGACCTACGGCACCTTCATGTCCGGCATCTGGGACCCCTGCCTGCAGGCGGTCAAGGACGGCAAGTCCGAGGCCGAGGCCCGGGCGATGGTGCTGCGCGACGCCCGGGTGGCGGCGCGGGCCAGGTCCATGCAGGGCTTCGAGGCCAACATCGGCAAATACATCAGCCTGGCCTACCTGGAGGCCGAGAAGGAAGCGTTCTAGGTCCAGCGCCACCAGCGCACGGCCAGGGCGCGGGGCATGGGCCCGGCGGTGGCCACTGCTGCCGTCCACCGGCCCGGCGAATCCAGCGCCCGAAGCGACCAGCCGGTGGCGGGCAGGGCCGGGTGGTGCGATGCCAGCAGCCGCGCCGGGGAGGCGCAGCTGACGCTGAAGGCCTCCAGCCCGCCGGGTCCGAGGCCGCAACCTGCGGCCTTGAGCAGGGCTTCCTTGCGCACCCAGCAGCGGTAGGTGGCCAGGGGCCTTTCAGGCAGTGGCAGGCTCGCGATCGCGGCGCGCTCCGGTCCGGAGAGCAGGGCGCGCAGGTCCGGCTCGCGCGCCCTGGCCTGGGACAGCATCTCGATGTCGGCGCCCACGGGCCCGCCGCGGTGCAGGGCAATGAGCGCGAAGGCGTCGGCATGCGAGAGGTTGAAATGCAGCCCCGTGCCATGGGCCGGGTCCAGCAGGGGCTTGCCGTGCGGCCCGTTCCGGTACCGCACCCAGGCCGGCGGGCAGCCCAGCGCCGCGCCGAGCAATTCGCGCAGCGCCACATGGGCGGCGGCCCAGGCCGTGCGCACGGGGCCCTCGCGCAGGCGGCTGGCGCGCGCCCGCTGGGCCGCGCCCAGGACCTGCAGGCAGCGCGCTGCGACGTCCGGCGGCGGCTGCAGGGGCACGATCCAGAGCTCCATCGCCCGACAGGGGCAGGCGGCGTGCCACGGCGGCCGCCGGCGCCTGTGCACCGATAATCCGCATTGCGCCGCCCGCGACGGGTGGCCGCCGTATCCATCCATGCCCAGTTCCACGCCCTTCCAGGTGTTGAGCCTCATCCCGCCGATGACGCAGCTCAACACGCCGTACCCCTCGACCGCCTACCTCACGGGATTCCTGCGTTCGCAGGGCATCGCGGCGGCGCAGGCCGACCTGGCGCTGGCGCTGGTGCTGCGCCTGCTCAGTCCCTGGGGGCTGGCGCGGCTGCGCGAAGCGGCGCTGGCCCTGCCCGAGGCGGACCGCAGCGGGCCGGTGAACTTCTTCCTGGACTACTTCGACAAGTACGCCCGCACCATCGCGCAGGTGATCGCCTTCCTGCAGGGAGGGGACAGCACCCTGGCCCACCGCATCGCCGGCCGCGGCTTCCTGCCCGAAGGCCCGCGCTTCGCCGCGCTGGACGCCTATGACGACGGCGAGACGGGCGACCCGCTGGGCTGGGCCTTCGGCGCCCTGGGCAGCACCGACCGGGCGCGCCACCTGGCCACCCTGTACCTGAACGACCTGGCCGACGTGCTGCGCGACGCGGTCGACGAGCGCTTCGAGTTCGTGCGCTATGCCGAGTCGCTGGCCGCGGCGCAACCGAGCTTCGACCCGCTGGCCGAAGCCCTGGCCGCGCCGCCGACCTTCATCGACGACACGCTGGCCGAACTGGCCTTGCAGGCCGTGGGCGAGCACCAGCCGCAGCTGGTGCTGCTGTCCGTGCCGTTCCCGGGCTCGGTGTACGGCGCGCTGCGCATGGCGCAGGCGATCCGCCGTGCGCACCCGGGCATCCGCATCGGGCTGGGCGGCGGCTTCGTCAACACCGAGCTGCGCGAGCTGTCCGAGCCGCGCCTGTTCGACTTCGTGGACTTCGTGACGCTGGATGGCGGCGAGCGGCCGCTGCTGGCGCTGATCGACCACCTGCAGGGCGGGCGAGGGCGCGAGCGGCTGGTGCGCACCTTCCTGCGCGACGAGGCGGGCGCGGTGCGCTACGTGAACTGGCCCGAGCCCGACGTCCCTTTCGAGGACTGGGGCACGCCCACCTGGGACGGCCTGCCGATCCACGACTACCTGAGCCTGCTGGACATGCTCAACCCGATGCACCGGCTCTGGAGCGACGGGCGCTGGAACAAGCTTACGGTGGCCCATGGCTGCTACTGGAAGAAGTGCAGCTTCTGCGATGTGTCGCTGGACTACATCAGCCGCTACGAGACGGCGACGGCCGGCACGCTGGTGGACCGCATCGAGCGCATCGTGCAGGAGACGGGGCAGACCGGATTCCACTTCGTCGACGAGGCCGCACCGCCCAAGATGCTGCGCGCGCTGGCCGAGGAGTTGCTGCGGCGTGACGTGCAGGTCTCCTGGTGGGGCAACATCCGCTTCGAGAAGACCTTCACCCCCGAGCTGAGCGAGCTGCTGGCGCAAAGCGGCTGCATCGCCATGTCGGGCGGGCTGGAGGTGGCGTCCGACCGCCTGCTGGACCTGATGAAGAAGGGCGTGACGGTGGACCAGGTGGCGCGGGTGACGCGCGGCATGGCCGATGCGGGCATCCTGGTGCATGCCTACCTGATGTACGGCTTTCCCACGCAGACGCTGCAGGACACGGTGGACGCGCTGGAGTACGTGCGCCAGCTGTTCGAGAACGGCTGCATCCACAGCGGCTTCTTCCACCGCTTCACCTGCACCGTGCATTCACCCGTGGGCCAGGACCCGGCCGCCTATGGCGTGGAACTGGTGCCGCTGCCGCCGGTGACCTTCGCCAAGAACGACATCGGCTTCATCGACCGCACGCCCATGCCCCCGGGCGTGGACCATGACGTGCTGGGGCGCGGGCTCAAGAAGGCCATCTACAACTTCATGCACGGCATCGGCCTGGAGCAGGACGTGCGTGGCTGGTTCGAGCTGCCGCGCGGGGTATGCCCCAAGCCCACGGTCAAGCGGGACCGGATCGCGCGGGCGCTGGGCTGAGGTTCAGGCCCCGCTGGCCGCCGACGCCGCCGTGCGGTCCTCCAGCGTCGCCAGGCTGGCCAGCAGGTCCGTGAAGCGCTCGCCCTGGATGGCCACATGCCCGCGCGTGGCTTGCGCTGCCTGGGTGAGGTTGCCATCGCGGATGGCGTCCAGGATGGACTGGTGCTCCTCGAACGAGTGCTGCACCCGGTTGCGCACCCGTAGCTGCAGCCGCCGGTAGGGGCGCAGCCGGCGTTGGAGCGCGGTGGCCTGTTCCATCAGGAAGTGGTTCTGCGCCGCGGCGTAGAGGGCCTGGTGGAAGCGCTCGTTGGCGTAGAAGTAGCCATCGGCATCCTTGCGCTGCGCGGCCTCCTGGCAGGCCTGGTGGGCCTCTTGCAGCCGCGCCAGGTCGTCCTCGGTGACGCGCCGGGCGGCCAGGCGCGCGCACATGGACTCCAGCTCGGCCATCACGTCGAACATCTCCAGCAGCCGCTGCGGCGACACGCTGGCCACCACTGCGCCGCGCCGGGGCCGGATCTCCACCAGCCCCTCACCCGCCAGCAGGCTGATGGCCTCGCGGATGGGCGTGCGCGACACACCGAAGCGCTCGGCCAGCTCGATCTCGTCGAGATGGGTGCCGGGCAACAGCTTCCCCGTGGCGATCTCCTCCTCGATCGACTCGCGCAACTTTTCTGACATGCGGCTCATGACGGGGAGTCTAGCAGTGCATACATGGCAGGGAAATTGAAATCAAGTAGAGGTAATCCCGGATACTTAACTTGGTTTAAATTATACAAACTGTCATTTCATGTATTCTTAAGCCCGTGACGTGGATGCAGCGATCCGGGCACTACCAGGAGACACGCATGACCCATTCCAAGATCCCCTTCTTTCCCGGCCTCACCCGCCGCCAGGCCCTGCTGGGGGCCGTTTCCAGTGTGGCCGGCCTCGCCGCCAGCCCCGTGGCGTGGGGCCAGCAGGCCGCCTGGCCGGCCAAGCCGGTGACCCTGATCGTGCCTTTCCCGGCCGGTGGGGGCACGGACGCCTTCGCCCGCCCCTTGTCCGCGCAGTTCTCGCGCCTCACGGGCAAGCAGCTGATCATCGACAACCGCGGCGGTGCCGGCGGCACCCTGGGCGCGACCCTCGCGGCCCGTGCCGCACCCGACGGCTACAACCTCTTCATGGGCGCGGTGCACCACACCATTGCGCCCTTCATGTACCCCAAGCTGGACTACGACCTGGAGCGCGACCTGGTCCCGCTGGTCCTGGTGGCCAGCGTGCCGCAGGTGCTGGTCGTCAACCCCCGCAAGGTCGAGGCGCCCGACTTCAAGGCTTTCCTCGAGCATGTCCGCCGCAACCCGGCGAGGCTGAACTTCGGCTCGGCCGGCGGCGGCACCTCGCACCACCTGGCGGGCGAGTTGTTCAAGCTGCAGACCAAGACCTTCATCACCCACATTCCCTACCGGGGCGCCGGCCCCGCCTTGCAGGACTTGCTGGCGGGCAACGTGGACATGATGTTCGACGGGCTCGGCTCCTCCGCGCAACACATCAAGGCCGGGCGCCTGAAGGCGCTGATGGTCTCGGGCGCGAAGCGCAACCCCGCCTTCCCCGACGTGCCGTGCTCCACGGAGCTGGGCCTGCCCGATTACACGGTGTCGACCTGGTACGGCGTGTGGGCCCCCAAGGGCACGCCGGCCGACCTGCAGGCTCGCGCCGTCGAGGAGATCCGCCGTGCCTGCCAGGCCGACGAGGCCAAGGCCGTCTGGGCGGGGCAGGGCGCCGAATTCCCCAACCTGACCGGCGCGGCCTTCGACGGCTTCATCAAGGCCGAACTGAAGAAATGGTCGCAGGTGGTCAAGGCCTCCGGCGCCAAGCTTGATTGATCCCACGGCCTGCGGGCCATCCCTTTCCTGATTCCACGACGTTCGACCCGATGTTCCAGAACAACCTGTACGCCGCCCTGCGCGCCGCCTTCCCCGCCGACCTGTCCGCCACCGCGGTCGAGACCGACACCGGCCTGACCTATTCCTGGCGCGACCTGGAGCAGGGCAGCGCCCGCATCGCCCGCCTGTTCGACAGCCTGCGCCTTCCTGCGGGATCCCGCATCGCCGTGCAGGTCGAGAAATCCGTCGAGGCACTCATGCTGTACCTGGCCACGCTGCGCGCGGGCCACGTGTTCCTGCCGCTGAACACCGCCTACCAGAGCGCCGAGATCGAGTACTTCATCGGCAATGCCGAGCCCGCCGTGGTGGTGTGCAGCCCGGGCAACCTGGCCTGGGTGGAGCCGATCGCGCGGGCCGCCGGCACGGGGCACGTGTTCACGCTGGGGGATGACCGCACCGGCACGCTGCTGCAGGCCGCCGCGCCGCACGGCGACGCGCACGAGCCCGCGCAGGTCGCCGCCGACGACCTGGCCGCCATCCTGTACACCAGCGGCACCACCGGCCGCAGCAAGGGCGCCATGCTCACGCACGGCAACATGGTGTCCAACGCGATGGTGCTCAAGGACTACTGGGGCTGGAAGGACGGCGACGTGTTGATCCACGCGCTGCCGATCTTCCACGTGCATGGCCTGTTCGTGGCGATCCACGGCGCCCTGATCAGCGGCAGCCGCATGCTGTGGATGTCGAAGTTCGACCCGAAGCGGGCGATCGCGTGGATGGCGCAGGCCACGGTGTTCATGGGCGTGCCCACGCTGTACGTGCGCATGCTGGCGGAGCCCGCGCTGACCCGGGAGGCCACCTCGCACATGCGCCTGTTCATCTCCGGCTCTGCGCCGCTGCTGATCGAGACGTTCAATGCGTGGCGCGAGCGCACGGGCCACACCATCCTGGAGCGCTACGGCATGAGCGAGACGGTGATGCTCACCTCCAACCCCTATGCGGCCGATGCCCGCCACGGCGGGCAATCGGAGCGGCGTGGCGGCACGGTGGGTTTCCCGCTGCCGGGCGTGTCGCTGCGCGTGCGCGGCGATGACGGGCAGGACCTGCCGGTGGGCGAGATCGGCGGCATCCAGGTCCAGGGGCCCAACGTGTTCAAAGGCTACTGGCGCATGCCGGAGAAGACGGCCGAGGAGTTCACCGCCGACGGCTTCTTCAAGACGGGCGACGTGGGCAAGGTGGACGAGCGCGGCTACGTGACCATCGTGGGCCGCAGCAAGGACCTGATCATCTCGGGCGGCTACAACGTGTACCCGGCCGAGATCGAAGGCTACCTCAACGAGATGCCGGGTGTGGCCGAGAGCGCGGTGGTGGGCGTGCCGCACCCGGACTTCGGCGAGGTGGGGGTCGCTGTCGTGATCGCCAAGCCCGGCGCTGCGCTGCAGCCCGAGGCGCTCATCGCGGACCTCAAGGCCCGGTTGGCGAACTTCAAGATCCCCAAGCGCTGCTTCGTGGTCGCCGAGCTTCCGCGCAACACCATGGGCAAGGTGCAGAAGAACCTGCTGCGCGATCAGTACAAGGGCCTGTTCGCCTGAGGCGCCGGGTCCCCGGCTTCGTTCCCGCCTGCGCGGCGCAGGCCCATGACGCCGCCCGCTGCGTCGCACCGTCCGACGCCGCTGGCGCCGCGGCGGCTTCTAGCCTGTCCAGGCCATGGAAGCCCCACCGGCCCGGCATGGCCCGCATGCCCTGACCCCGCTGCCCACCCGCTCCCCGGTCCTCCTGCGTGGACCCGCGTGGGCCTGGGTGGCCGGCATCGCGCTGCTTTACTTCGCGGCCGACGGCTTCTATGTCGTCGAGCGCTGGCGCTGGATCGGCAGCGCCGGCGGCGGCGCGCTCACGCTGGCGGACCACGCGCGGCGCGGCGTGTTCGTGCTGCAGCAGGCCATGGCGGTAACCCTGGTGTGCCTGCTGGCGCGGCAGCGGCCCCGGCTGGCGCTGCCGGCGCTGGGCCTGTTCGGTCTCTTCTTCCTGATGGACCTGGGCGTGCACGCCGCCATCGGCCGGCCAGCCAGCCTGTCCAACATCACCGTGCTGCATGCGGCGGCGGGCCACCTGGGCCACGCGCTGGGCGAATTCCGGGAGGGATCGCTGCGGGCGCTGGCGTGGACCCTGGCGCTCGTGGGGCTGCTCGCCTGGCGCGCCTGGTGGGGCCCGGCGCGTGCCGTGGCGACCCCGGCGCTCGGCCTGCTGCTGGGGCTTCTGGGCCTGTACGGCGCCGCCTTGGGGGTGCGGGGCGAGCAGGCGGTGATCGGCTTTCCCAAGGGCTTTGCCTACGGCTTCGGCTCGCTGGCCGTGGCGGCCAACGAGGGCGTGCTGGCGTGGCGCGGGCAGGGCGGGGTGCTGGTGCCCCAGCGCGACCTGCGGCATGCGCGGCGCAAGGTGGTTCTGGTCATCGACGAGAGCGTGCGGCAGGACGAGTTCGCGCGCCTGTGGCCGGCCGGCGAGCCCCGCGTGGTGGACTACGGGCTGGCGTGGAGCGGCGCCAACTGCTCGGCCGCCTCCAACTACATCCTGCGCCGCGCCGCCTGGGCCCGCACGGCCGGGGCGAAGGCGCCGCTGCGCGAGGCGGAGAGCCTGTTCTCCCTGGCCCGGCGGGCGGGCTATGCCACGGCCTACGTGGAGGCCCAGAACGTGCTGGCCGAGGCCGGCGCGCGCAACTACTTCGACCAGGCCGAGCTGGCGCGCATCGACCGCGTGGTGCAGGTCCAGGGGCCGGCCCATGGGCGTGACGACGCGGCGCTGGCGGCCTTGCGGGTGCTCCTGCGGCAGCCGCGGGTGTTCGTGGTGGTGAACAAGACGGGCGCGCATTTCCCCTACGCCCAGATGCTGCCCCCGGCGCAGCGCGCGGGGGCGCGGCTCGCCGACTACCGCGCGGCGGTGCAGCGCAACGCGGTCGACTGGCTGGCGCGCCTGCAGGCGGGGCTGGATGGCCACACGCTGGCCTTCTACACCTCGGACCACGGGCAGGACTTCCGGCGCAAGGCGCCCCACTGCAACACGGGCGCCGACGTGAGCCCGCAGGAGTACGCGGTGCCGTTCCTTGTCCTGGATGGCAGCCCTGCGCAACTGGCGCGGCTGCGGGTGTCACGGGACGCGTACCGTGACCGCCTGAGCCACCTGGAGGTGTCGGAGTCCGTGCGCAATGCGCTGGGGTACCGGTTCGAATTCGCGGACTCGATCTTCAGGCCGCCGCGGCGGCTCGGCCTCGCGCCCTGCGGGATCCACGGGCCGCCCAAGCCCTTCTTCGGCATGGGGCCGCGCTGCCGGCCGCTGCACCTGCCTGCGTCGCAGTCCTAGGCCAGGACCGTGTGGCGCATGTCGTCGGCGCTGGCGAAACGGTCGTACGTCCCTGTCCTACAGCGGCCGTGCCGGCCGCTGCCTAGGATGCAGGCATGAGCCCCCCAGCCGATCCCTGCGTTCCCAGTGCCCCGTCCACGCCTGCGCCGGTCGACCTGTCCGCCGAGTCGGTGGCGGGCGAGGAGGACCCTGGCGCGGCCATCGACCTGCCCGGCACGCCCATGGCCCCGGGCGACCAGGCACCGCCCGGCACGCCGGGCACGGGCGAGGGGCTGTGCCCCCGCTGCGGCGGCTCGGGACGCATCGGCGAGACCGATTGCCCCGACTGCCTGGGCACGGGCAAGGTGATCGAGGGAATCGGGGGCGGGTGAAGGCCAAGGCGAGGCGGGGCAGGGCGACGCCCGCCGCCCGAAAGGCCCGGAGGTCAGGCCTTCAGGCCATCAGGGCATCAGGCGGTGAGGCCCTTGTACGCCATGTAGGCCGCCAGCACGTACAGGATGCTGCCGAACACCTTCTTGAGCTGCTTGACGGGCAGGGCATGCGCCGCCTTGGCGCCCAGGGGCGCGGTGAACACGCTGGCCACGGCGATGACGGCCAGGCCCGGCACCCAGATGTAGCCGAAGGACAGGGCCGGCAGGCCCTGCACGCCCTGGCCGCTGGTGATGTAGCCCACCACGTTGGCCACCGCGATGGGGAAGCCCAGGGCGGCCGAGGTGGCCACCGCGCTGTGGATGGCGACGTTGCACCAGGTCATGAAGGGCACGCTGATGAAGCCGCCGCCGGCGCCCACCAGGCCGGACAGGAAGCCGATGAAGCCGCCCGCGGCGAACTGGCCCGCGGTGCCAGGCATCTGGCGCGAGGGCTTGGGCTTGCGGTCCAGGAACATCTGCGTGGCCGAGAAGCCCACGAACAGCGCGAAGAACAGCGCCAGCCAGGAGCCCTTGAGGAGGGCGAACACGCCCAGGCTGCCTGCCAGGCTGCCGGCCACGATGCCGGGCGCCAGCCGGCCCACGATGTCCCACCGCACGGCGCCGCGCTTGTGGTGCGCGCGCACGCTGGACACCGAGGTGAAGATGATGGTGGCCATGGAGGTGGCGATGGCCATCTTGACGGCCAGGTCGGGCGAGACGCCGCGCGTGCCGAGGATGAAGGTGAGGAACGGCACCATGATCATGCCGCCGCCGATGCCCAGGAGGCCCGCCAGGAAACCCGTGCCGACGCCCAGGAGGAGCAGCTCGGCCACGAGCAGAGGTTCGAGAATCATCCGTCGCCCGTTCTTCTTGTTGTCGCCACGCGCCCGTGGGGCGGCTGGCGGGAAATAAGGCGTCTGCAGGTGCCACCGGACCGGCATCCTGAACCGGGGGTTCAGGTGGGCGAGGTCACCCCCGCGTTGGGATCATCTGACGCGAGACGTTCACGCTCACGGGGTTTGTTCCAAGCCCGGGCTCAAAGAGCATTGGTTCAAGGAAATATAAAGCCCGGCATGCACTGCAGACGGTTCCCATTGTAGGCGCTTGCAGGGCGGTTCACCGGCATGACCCCGGTGGCCGATGCGGCAAGAAGCGGGGGGATTTGACAGCTGCCCGCGCGACTGAACTGCGTGTCTGGGCTGCAGGGGTTGACGGCGGGTGCGGCGAGGCGCTTACAGCAGCTGGCCGTCGGTGGCCAGCACCTGGTCCAGGCGCTGCACCAGCTGGGCGAGGCGGGCCTGGGCGGCCGGGTCTGCTTCCAGGTCGGCGCTCCCGGCCGCCGGTGCCAGGGGCGCGGCGGGGGCCGCGGCCGGGCGCTCGGTGAGGTCGAAAGCCAGGTTCAGGGCCGCCAGCACCGCGATGCGGTCGCGGGCCTTGACCTTGCCGGCGTCGCGGATGCGGCACATGGCGCCGTCCACCTTGTCGACGGCATCGCGCAGCCGGGCCTCGCCACCTTCGGGGCAGCCGAGCAGGTAGCTCTGGCCCATGATCTGAACTTCGATCTGCTTCATGGTGGCGGAGGGGGGTCAGGCGGCGTTGCCGGCCTCGGGCAGGCGTTCGAGCAGGGCGTCGACGCGGGCGCGGGCGGCGGACAGGCGGGACTTGAGGGAGTCGCGCTCCTGGGTGAGCGTCTCGATCTGCGCCAGCAGCAGCGCGTTGGTGCGCTGGAGTTCCTCGTGGCGCACCAAGAGGCGCTCGACGCGGTCGGCCAGCTGGTCGATCTGAGAGACGTTGGACATGGCCCTTGATTGTAGGGTTTGGTTAAGGCTGGGCCGTAGAATCTGCGTCGTTGGTGCTCGCGGTGTGGTTCTCATGCCGCAGTTCAACGGGAAGCAGGAAGGCTGTCCACCAGCCCAACCTGCGCTGCCCCCGCAACGGTAAGCGGAGCGTGTATCCCTTCGGGTACACCCGTCCCCATCACGCAGTGCCACTGGGCCCGCAAGGGCTTGGGAAGGCGATGGAGGCGATCCGCCAGCCCGGATACCGGCCAACGAGGTGGCCGGCCCCGCGCGCGAGCGCAGGGGCCGGCCGTGACGCCCAATGCACTGGCGGGGAACCCGGTGCGGGCCTATTGACCGTTTGCATCCTCATGAAAATCCGTGTGCCTTTCGCACCGCGCCGTGGCGTGGCCGTGCTGGCTTTTGGCTTGGCCGCCGTGCCGGCTGTCCATTCGCAGCCTGCCTCACCCTCGCTTCCTGAAACTGTCGTCACTTCGACGCGGACGGCGACCCGTGTCGACGAGCAGCTTGCCGATATCAGCGTCCTGACGCGTCAGGACATCGATCGGTCAGGCGCCACCAGCCTCGTCGAGGTCCTGGCCACCGTGCCGGGCGTCCAGGCGACGCCTGACAGCATCCGCGGCGGCAATGCCTCGGTATTCATCCGCGGGGCGAACCACAGCCACACCCTGGTGCTGGTCGATGGCCAGCGGATCTCCTCCGCGACCACGGGTGCCACGGCACTGCAGCACCTTCCACTGGATCAAGTCGAGCGCATCGAGGTGCTTCGAGGTCCGGCCAGCAGCCTGTACGGATCGGACGCCATTGGTGGCGTGATCCAGGTCTTTACGAAGCGCGGCGCCGGCGCGCCGATGGCGACCGGGTCGATCTCGGTCGGTACGCATCACACTGGGATTGCTTCGGCCGGATACGGTGGTCAAGTGGGCGATACCCGTTTCCACCTCCGGGCGGGCGTCGACAGTACCCGGGGTTTCAGCGACATCCGTGGTCCGAAGGGAGGGGGAACGTACGACTCCTACAACCCGGACCGAGACGGCTACCAACAGCGCAGCCTGGGCTTGACTGCCTCCCATAAGGCTTCCGGCGCCCTCGAGGTCGGGGGGAGTTTCCTCTTGTCCGATACGGCCAAGCGCAACGACGGCCTCAACTGTGACGCCTCGGGATGGGTTTGCTCGGCCAACTTCGACAATCGAGACAAGCAGCGCCTTCAGTCGCTTACGGCCTACGGCACCTACAAGGTGACCCCGCACTGGACCAGCACCCTGCGCATCGGGACCAGCGCAGACCGCATGCGCTCCTGGCTGCTCGATCCCACCATTCCCCGGGTGACCGTCGAACGCTATGCCACCCGGCAGGACCAGGCGAGCTGGCAGAACGATGTCAAGCTGGGGGAGGGACTGCTGATGGCGGCTCTTGAATGGCGGGGCCTGCATGCGGATACGACCAAGAGCCTCGTCGTGAACGACCAGGAGACAGCCTCGGCGAACCTGGGTTACCAGGCCTGGTGGGGGCGCCACCTGGTGCAGGCCAGCGTGCGCCATGACCGAGTGCAGCGCCTGGGCAGCAGTGATACCGGAACTCTGGGATACGGCTACAAGCTGGCCCGGGGTTGGGTGGCGCGGGCCTCCGCCGGCACGGGTTTCCATGCGCCGAGCTTCAATGACCTGTACTGGCCTGTGGACCCTGCGAATTTCTACGAAGGCAACCCGAACCTTCGTCCCGAGCGTTCGAAGAACGTCGAAGTCGGCGTCGCCTACGACGCGGATGGTCTGTCGGCGTCGGTCACGGCCTATCGCAATGAGGTGCGCGACCTGATCGAGTATTACTACGACGCGAACACTAACATGGGGTCCATGCGCAACGTGAGCCAGGCGACCCTGCAAGGTGTCAGCCTGCAGGCCCGCAAGCGCTGGATCCTATGGACCGTGGGCGCAAGCTTCGACGTGCAAAGTCCGCGCAACGATGCGAACGGCCGGATGCTGGCCCGCCGTGTCCCCCGCATCGCCACTCTCGACGTCACGCACCGCATCGGCCAGCTCGACCTGGGCGGCCGCTGGCAGGTCTTCGATCGTCGCTTCAACGATGCCAACAACCAGCAGCAACTCGGTGGCTACGGCCTGCTCTCCCTGCGAGCGAGTTACGCCATCGATCGGCAATGGACCCTGGGTGCCAGCCTGCAAAATGCCCTCGACAAGGACTACATCGTTGCTGCAGGCACCAATTCGCCTTATAACGAATACGGGACCGCCGGCCGCTCATTGCTGCTGACGTTGAAGTACAGCGGGCTGTGACATCATGAATCCATGACTGCCACTCCGGTCCCGTACGGCCCTCGCCGCATCGTCTGCCTCACCGAGGAGACGACCGAGTGGCTGTACCTGCTGGGGCAGGAGGCGCGCATCGTCGGCATCTCCGGCTACACGGTGCGACCGCGCCGTGCCCGCGAGGAAAAGCCCAAGGTCAGCGCCTTCCTCAGCGCGAAGATCGACAAGATCCTCGCGCTGGAGCCGGACTGCGTGTTCGGTTTCTCCGACCTGCAGGCCGACATCGCCTCGGCCCTGATCCGGCAAGGCATCCAGGTGACCGTGTTCAACCAGCGCAGCGTGGACGAGATCTTCTCCATGCTGTGGCAGGTCGCGGCGCTGGTGGGCGAAGCCGCGCAGGGCGAGTCCCTGCTGGCCGCCCTGCGCGCCCGGCTCGACGCCATCTCGCAGCAGGCCCGCAGCCTGCCGCGCCGCCCGCGCGTCTTCTTCGAGGAATGGGACGAGCCCCCCATCAGCGCGATCCGCTGGGTCAGCGAGCTCGTGTCCATCGCCGGCGGTGACGACCTCTTCCCCGAGCTGGCCCGCCAGCCCCTGGGAAAGGACCGCATCGTCGCCGACCCGCTGGAGATCGTGCGCCGCCAGCCCGACATCGTGATCGGCTCCTGGTGCGGCAAGAAATTCCGCCCGGAGAAGGTCGCCGCCCGCCCGGGCTGGCAGGACGTGCCGGCCGTGCGCCAGGGGCAGCTGTTCGAGATCAAGTCCCCCGACATCCTCCAGCCCGGCCCCGCCGCCCTCACCGACGGCGTGGAACAATTGCACCGGATCATGATGGACTGGGGACGTGACCATGCCTGAACTGCGCGTGGCCCGCAGCGAGCTGGTGCTGGGCGGCCTGCCCGGCGCGAGGATGCGCCGGGCCGAGGCCGTGGCGCAGGCCTGGATGGCAGGTGACCCCCAGCGGCGCGTGGTCTACATCGCCACCGCCCAGGCCTGGGACGCCGAGATGCGGGCGCTCGTGGAGCAGCACCGCCGCGAACCCGCGCCCGGCAGCCCCCGCCAGGTCACGGTGGAGGAACCCACCGAGCTCGCGCACGCCCTGGGCGCGGACAGCCGCGCCGACACGCTGATCGTGGTTGACTGCCTGACACTGTGGCTCACCGCCTCGCTGATGCAGGCCCTCACGCCTGACGAGTCCGATGCCTGGATGGACGGCACGCAACCCCATCGCACGCCCAGCCTGGCCGAGGCGGTGCGTGCCTGCAAGGGGCCACTGGTCCTGGTCAGCCACCAGCTCGACCCCGAGGGCCTGCCCCCCCGCAAGGACCTCGACGCCTTCATCGACACCCTGGGCTCGCTGAACCAGCAGGCCGCCGTGGCCTGTGAGCGCGTCACCCTGGTCACGGCGAGCGCGGCGCTGGTGCTGAAGGAGCCCGCATGACACCGCTGCGGACGGCGCTCGCTGCGGTCCTGGCCGCTGTCCTGGGCCTCGTCGTCCTGTTGCCGCTGCCCGCCGCCGCCGTCCAGGACGACCGGGGCGTGGACGTCGTGCTGCCGCGCCCGCCCCAACGCATCGTGACCCTGCTGCCCTCGCTGACCGAGACCGTGTGCGCCCTGGGCGCGTGCCAGCGGCTGGTGGGCGTCGACACCTACTCCAACTGGCCCGCGCCGGTGCGGGCGCTGCCGCACGTGGGCGGGCTGGAGGACGCGCAGGTGGAGTCCATCCTCGCGCTGAGGCCCGACCTGGTGCTGGCCGCCACCTCGACCCGCGCCCTGGCCCGGCTGGAAAGCCTGGGCCTGAAGGTCGCCGCGCTGGAGCCGCGCACCCTGGCGGACTTCCGCCGGGTAGTGGGCCAGCTGGACGCCCTGCTGCAAACCGGGCGCGGGCCGTCGCTGCTGGCGCAGGTCGATGCCGACCTGGCCGCCGCCAGCCAGTCGCTGCCGGTGTCACTGCGCGGCACGCGCGTGTATTTCGAGGTGAGCAGCGCGCCTTATGCGGCGAGCGAATCCTCCTTCCTCGGCGAGCTGATGGCGCGCATCGGCGCGGCCAATGTGGTGCCCGGCACGCTGGGCCCGTTCCCCAAGCTGAACCCGGAATTCGTGGTCCGGGCCGACCCGCAGGTGATCATGCTCTCCGACCGCGAGGCCAAGGGCCTGCAGGCCCGGCCCGGCTGGGGGGGCATCCGCGCCGTGCGGGAAGGCCGCGTCTGCAACTTCACCCCCGCCCAGGCCGACGTGCTGATGCGGGCAGGCCCGCGCCTGGCCGAAGGCGCGCGGCTGATGGCCGACTGCATCCAGGGCCGCCTGACGAAGGAGGCACCCCGGTGAGTGCGCGCCTCACGCCACAGGCGTCTCAAGTACGGCAGGCGTCCCCGGCACCGGCGGCGTCCCCGGCATTCCCCGCGCCGGTCCGGACCCTGCCGCTGGCCCTGGGCCTGCTCGCCGCCACCGCGGTCCTGCTCCTGCTGGGCCTGGCCGTGGGCAGCGCGGGCTGGGAGCCACTGGCGCTGGCTCCTTCGCAGCCTGGGCCGGACGCGGCCATCCTCTGGGAGATCCGCCTGCCCCGCACCGTGGGTGCCTGGCTGGCGGGCGCGCTGCTCGCGCTGGCGGGGGCCGTGGCCCAGGGCCTGTTCCGCAACCCCCTGGCCGACCCCTACCTGCTCGGAAGCGCCACGGGCGCCAGCCTGGGCGTGTCCCTGCTGCTCGCCGCGCTGGGCCTGGCCCCCGTGGCGGCCTCGGGCTGGCTGCTGCGCCTGGGCCTGACCGGCGCGGCTTTCCTCGGCGCCATCGGCGCGGTGCTGCTGACCCTGGCGCTGGCGCGGGGCGTGCAGCACACCCTGCGGCTGCTGCTGGCGGGCGTGATCGTGGGCATGGTGCTGGGCGCCCTGGCCACGCTGGTGATGTTCCGCGTGCCCGAGGTGATGCGCGCCATGCAGGGCTTCATGCTGGGGACCACCGGCTTCCTGGGGTGGGAGGCCGTGCAGGTGCTGGCCCTGACCCTCGCGGCCTGCCTGCTGGCGGTGCAGGCGGGCAGCCGCGCGCTGGACGCGCTGGCCCTGGGCGAGGCCACCGCCCTCAGCCTGGGTGTCGCGCTGGGCCCGGTGCGCGCCGGCCTGGTGGCGGTGATGGCGCTGGCCACCGGTGCCGCCGTGGCCCAGGTCGGGCTGATCGCCTTCATCGGCCTGGTGGCCCCGCACCTGGTGCGGGCGGCCGCCCGGCCCACCCACCGCTGGCTGCTGCCCCTGTCGGCCCTGGCCGGTGGCGCGCTGCTGCTGGCGGCCGACGTGCTGGGGCGCTGGGTCCTGGCGCCGCAGGAGCTGCCCGTGGGCGCGCTGACCGCTGTGCTCGGCGGCGGCTACCTGCTGTGGCTGATGCACCGGAGGCCGCTGTGACGCCCGCGCTGGCCTGCCACGGCCTGCGCGTGTCCCTGGGCGGGCGCGAGGTGCTGCAGGGCCTCGGCTTGTCCTTGCCCGCCGGCCGCTGGACGGCCGTCGCCGGGCCCAATGGCGCGGGCAAGACCACGCTGCTCAAGGCGATGGCGCGGCTGCTGCCGTCGCAGGGCCGCATCGAGTGGCTGGGGCGCGATGCCGGCGGGCTGGCCGCGCGCGAACGGGCCCGCCTGCTGGCGTGGCTGGGGCAGGACGCCGGCGGTGCCGAGGACCTGCGCGCGCACGATGTCGTGATGCTGGGCCGGCTGCCGCACCAGCCCTGGCTGGGCGGTCCCGGCGAAGCGGACCGGCAGGCGGTGGAGGACGCGATGCGCCGCACCGGCAGCTGGGAATGGCGGGCCCGGCCCCTGGGACAGCTCTCGGCCGGCGAGCGCCAGCGGGTGCTGCTGGCGCGGGCGCTGGCGGTGCAGGCGCCGCTGCTGCTGATGGACGAGCCCCTGGCCCACCTGGACCCGCCGCACCAGGCCGACTGGCTGGCGCTGGTGCGTGCCCATGTGCAGGCGGGCGGCACCGTGGTGACCGTGCTGCACGAGCTGAACATGGCGCTGCAGGCCGACGCGCTGGTGCTGGTGCGCGAGGGCCGTATCGCCCACCAGGGCGACTGCGCCGATGCCGCCACCCACCGCGCGCTGGAGGCCGTGTTCGACCGGCGCATCGCGGTGCATGCGGTGGGCGGGGCTTGGGTGGCGCTGCCGGCGGGGAGCAGCGAAGGACACGCAGTACCGAGCGTGGGGGCGTCATGATTGCTCGTTGCGTCATGGTCTGGGGCACGACCAGTGGCGCCGGCAAGAGCTGGCTGGCCACGGCCCTGTGCCGCCACTACGCCCGCCAGGGCCTGCGCGTCGCGCCCTTCAAGGCGCAGAACATGAGCAACAACGCCCGCGTGGCCGCAGGCGGTGAGATCGGCAGCGCGCAGTACTTCCAGGCGCTGGCGGCGCGGGCCGTGCCCGACGTGCGCATGAACCCCGTGCTGCTCAAGCCCGAGCGCGACACGCACAGCCAGGTGGTGATGCTGGGGCAGGTGGACCCCGCGCTCACCGCCATGCCGTGGCGCGAGCGCAGCGCCCACGTGTGGCCGCGCGTGGCGCAGGCGCTGGACGACCTGCGCGCCTCGCATGACGTGGTGGTGATCGAGGGCGCCGGCTCGCCGGCCGAGATCAACCTGCGGGACAGCGACTACGTGAACCTGCGCACCGCGGACCATGCCGATGCCCGCTGCCTGCTGGTGACCGACATCGACCGCGGCGGGGCCTTCGCGCACCTGTACGGCACCTGGGCCCTGCTGGAGGAGGCGCAGCGTGCCCGGCTGCACGGCTTCGTGCTGAACCGCTTTCGCGGCGATGCCAGCCTGCTCGCGCCCGCGCCGCAGCTGCTGCAGGCGCGCACGGGCGTGCCCACCCTGGCGGTGCTGCCGATGTGGCGGGACCACGGGCTGCCCGAGGAGGACGGCTGGTGGGGCGGCGCCACGTCGCCCGTGCCCGCTGCGGCAGGCGGCCGGCGCGTGGCCATCGTCGCCTACCCGCGCATCAGCAACCTGGACGAGTTCCAGCCGCTGGCCCAGGTGCCGGGCCTGGAGCTGGTGTGGGCGCGCGAGCCCGCGCACCTGCAGGGGGCGGACTGGGTCATCCTGCCTGGCTCCAAACACACCAGCAGCGACCTCGCCTGGTTGCGTTCGCAACGGATCGATGCCGCCATCGCCGCCCATGCGGCGGCCGGCGGCCCGGTGCTGGGCATCTGCGGCGGCCTGCAGATGCTGGGCGAGGCGCTGGTCGACACGCACGGCATCGACGGCAACGCGCCGGGCCTGGGGCTGCTGCCCCTGGTCACGGCCTTCGCGCCGGACAAGACGGTCTGCCACACCACCGCCGCCTTTGGCGAGGTGCGAGGGCCCTGGGCGGCGCTGTCGGGCTTGCAGGCGGCCGGTTACGAGATCCGCCACGGCCGCACCGCCCAGCACCCGGCCATGGCGCCGGGCCGCGCCGTGCTACACGATGTGCAGGGGCAGGTGCTGGGCTGGCAGAACGAGGCGGGCAACGTCCTGGGGCTGTACCTGCACGGGTTGCTGGAGCAACCGCAGGTCCTGCAGGCCCTGGCGGGCGCGCGGGTGCGGTCGCTGGACGCGGTCTTCGACGGCCTGGCGGACTTCATCGAGGCGCATTTCGAGCCGGGCAGCCTGGCGGCGCTGGCGGGCTGACGCGCGATCCGGGGGTTTCTACGGGGCGTGCTGCGTTGCCCCGCGCCCCGGTCCGTTCTATGCTGGGGTCATCGCATTGAAGGAGAGGCGCCATGTACAAGCGAATCCTGTTGGCCTATGACGGCAGCGAGGCGGGCCAGCAGGCCTTGCTCGATTGCCGCGAGCTGGCCCAATGGAGTGGGTCCGAGCTGGTGCTCGTGGCCGTGATGCCGTCCATGATGGCCTTCGTCGGCCTGGAGGGCGGTGTCTACGACGCCGAGCTCGAGAACCGCGAGCGCCAGAAGTTCGAGGCCATCCTGGCCGACGGCCTCAAGCGGCTCGCCGACAGCGGCTTCCAGGCCACCGGCAAGGTGCTCACCGGCGAAGCCATCGAAGAGATCACCAACCACGCCCGCAAGGTCGGCGCCGACCTGATCGTGGTGGGCCACAAGCACCTGGACAGCTGGGCGGCGCGCTGGTGGCGCGGCTCCATCTCGGGCGCCCTGATCGAGCACGCGCCGTGCAGCGTGCTGTGCGTGATCACGAACTGAGCACGAACCGGGGCGGGTGGTGCGGTCCTAGCGCGCCAGCCACCACGCCGCGCAGCGCAGGCCCAGCCAGGTCAGGACCAGCGAGCCCGCCAGGTGCAGGGATGCCAGGGCGAGCGCCTGGCCGAAGCGCTCGGCCTGCAGCAGCTGCACGGTCTCTGCCGAGAAGGTGGAGAAGGTCGTCAGCGCGCCCAGGAAGCCCGTCACCAGCGCCAGTCGCCACACCGGGTCGAGGTGGGGCTGTACGTTGAAGTACCCCACCAACAGGCCGATCAGCCAGCCGCCCAGCAGGTTGGCCGCCAGGGTGCCCAGCGGGATCCAGGTGCCGCCCGTGTTGAGCCACAGCGCCAGCTGCCAGCGGGCGAGGGCGCCCAGCGAGGCGCCCAGGCACAGGAGGAGGACCGGCAGCATTGCGTCCGTCCTCATCGCGGCCTGGCGGGCGCCGGCGTCTTGTCCTTGAACGCGCAGTAGGCCGACACCGCGCACTCCCAGCAGCGCGGCGTGCGCGCCTGGCAGACGTAGCGGCCGTGCAGGATCAGCCAGTGGTGCGAGTCCACCGCGTAGGCGGGCGGCACGCGCTTCATCAGCGCCAGCTCCACCTGCAGCGGGTTCTTGCCGGGGGCCAGGCCGGTGCGGTTGGACACGCGGAAGATGTGCGTGTCCACCGCCATGGTGGGCTGGCCGAAGGCGACGTTGAGCACCACGTTGGCCGTCTTGCGGCCCACGCCGGGCAGGGCCTCGAGCGCCTCGCGGGTGCGGGGCACCTCGCCCTGGTACTGCTCCACCAGGATGCGGCAGGTCTCCAGCAGGTTGCGCGCTTTGGTGCGGTAAAGGCCGATGGTCTTGACGAAGCCTTCCAGCCGCTCCAGCCCCAGGTCCAGGATGGCCTGCGGCGTGCCGGCCACGGGGAACAGCTTGCGCGTGGCCTTGTTGACGCCCACGTCCGTCGCCTGGGCCGACAGCAGCACGGCGGCCAGCAGCTCGAACACGCTGGTGTATTCCAGCTCAGTGACCGGCGTGGGGTTGGCGGCCTTGAGCGTGGCGAAGAAGGGCTCGATGTCCTGCTTTTTCATGGGCGGCGTTCCTCGTGGCGGCGATCGCGGTGCATGGCGGCGGCTGGCGGCGCGATCAGTCCAGTCGGATGCCGGCGCGCGCGGCGGCCGCGCGGTAGCGGGCGACCTCCTCGTCCATCAGGTCACGCAGCGCCTTGGGGCCCAGCAGCGCGGCATCCATGGATTGCGCCGCCAGGCGGGTGCGCACGTCGGGCTCCTTCATCACCTCGGTGAGGGCGCGCAGCAGCGTCTCGCGCACGGGCGAGGGCGTGGCGGCGGGGGCGGCGATCGCGTACCAGGCGTCGAACAGCGCCTGCGACAGCTGCAGCTCGCCATAGGCCGGCACCTTGGGCAGCAGGGGCGAGCGCTTGTCGGCCACCACCGCCAGCGGGCGCAGCTTGCCGGCCTGGATCTGCGGCCCGGCCGAGGCAATGGTGTCGATGCCCAGCGCGATGTCGCCGCGCACCATGGCCAGCGTGGCGTCCGCGCTGCCCTTGTAGGGAATCGGCATGAGCTTCACGTTGGCGGCGCGCGCCAGCATCTCGCCCACCAGGTGCGGGCCCGAGCCGGGGCCGAAGGTGCCGTAGGTCACCTGGCCCGGGCGGGCGGCCGCGTCGTCCAGCAGCTGCTGCAGCGACTTGTGCGGGGAGGTCTCGGCCGTGACCAGCACCAGCGGCGCGCGGGCCACCAGGGCCACCGGGGCCAGCTGCCTGAACGGGTCGTAGGGCAGCTTGGGCCGCAGCGCGGGGTTGACGGTGAAGCTGGTCGATCCGGAGAACAGCAGGGTGTAGCCGTCGGCCTCCGCGCCGGTGACGGCGTTGACGCCGATGATGGTCGAGGCGCCGGGCTTGTTCTCCACGACCACGGGCTGGCCCAGGCGCTGGCCCAGGCGCTCGCCGATGATGCGCGCGGCCACGTCGGTGCCGCCGCCGGGCGGGAAGGGGATCACCAGCTTGATCGGGCGTGCCGGCCAGGACTGGGCCCAGGCGGGCAGGCTGGCGGCGCCCAGCGCGGCGAGGGCGCTGGCGAGGAAGGTGCGGCGGGGTTGAATGGACATCGGGTTCGGGGGTGAGGAGCGGGAGGGGGCGACCCGTGTTGCGAGCAGGTCTTGCGCCGTGGATTCTAGGGGGCCGTTGCCGGCCGCCGGCTCAGCCCCCGGCCAGGGGCGGCTGGCCTTGCAGTTCGCGCGCCACCGCGGCGATCACGGCCGTGGAGGCTGCGCCACGGCGGTGGGCCAGGGCGATGTGGCGGGCTTCCGCGCGGGGCAGCTCGATCACGCGCAGCCGGGGGTCGGTGGCCCAGCGGGCCTCGCGCAGCAGCGGCACGATGGCCAACCCCAGTCCCGAGCGCACCAGCTCCACGATCGCCTCGATCGCGTTGAGTTCCAGGAAGTCCTCCGGCCGCGCGCGCAGGCGGCGCAGCGTGCGCTCGACCAGTTGCCCCGTGTGTTCCGAGCGGTCGAAGCGGATGAAGGGGTGGCGCTGCAGCAGCGCCCTCGGCGAGGCGGCCTCGACGGCGCGGTGGGCGAGCAGGACCATGGGTTCCTCGTACAGCGGGGACCAGGCCAGCTGCGTCGCGGCCCGGCCCTGGGCCGGTTCGCGCACCACCACGGCGGCCTGCAGCGCGCCGTCCGCCACCCGCTGAAGCAGGTCCGCGGACTTGGCCGCCGACACGTGCAGGTCCAGCGCCGGGTGCCGGGACTTGAGCGCCAGCGTCGCCTCGATCAGCGGCCGCACGGCCGACACGATCGCACCCAGCTGCACGGTGCCCGCCATGGTGTCCTGGGCGGGCGCCTGCGCCTGCATCTGCTCATACAGGGCCACCAGGCGCCGCATGTCGGGCAGCAGCGCGCGTCCGGCCGGCGACAGGGCGATGGACTTGCCCTGGCGCTCGAACAGCGGCCGGCGCATCTCGGCCTCCAGGGCCCGCATCTGCTGGCCGACGGCGGCCTGGGTGAGGGCGACCCGCTGCGCCGCCGCGGCAAAGGAGCCCTCCGCCGCGACGGCCAGGAATGTCTTCATCACGCGAATGCTGCCCATGGCTGGATACTAAAGAAAAAATTTATCCTCAATAAAACAATATTCGCTTTTCCTTTTGCATGGGGCGTCCTGATAATCCGGCGATGAACCACTGCCGCCGCTCCCTCCTCGTGCTGGCCGCCTCGGCCGCCGTCGCCGGCTCCGCCTGGGCCGATACCTACCCCTCCAAGTCGATCCGCCTGGTCGTGCCGTTCCCCGCGGGCGGTGCCACGGACATCTTCGCCCGCGCCGTGGCGGGCAAGCTCGGCGAGCGCCTGGGCGTGTCCATGGTCGTGGACAACAAGCCCGGTGCGGGCGGCACCATCGGTTCCGACATCGGCGCCAAGGCGCCGGCGGACGGCTACACGCTGCTGCTCACCACCTCCAGCACCCACGCCATCGGCCCGAGCTTCGCCACGGCCGGCAAGCTGCCCTACGACGCGGTGGCCGATTTCACGCCCATCGCCCACCTGGGCAATGCGCCCAGCATCGTGCTGGTTCCCAACAACTCGCCGGCGAAGACCATGAAGGAATTCGTCGACCATGCGCGCAAGAACCCCGGCCGCCTGAACTACGCGTCCAGCGGCAACGGCACGGTGGTGCACCTCGGCACCGAGCATTTCAAGTCGATGGCGGGCCTGTTCATGGTCCACATTCCCTACCGGGGCACCGCGCTGGCCATCCCGGACCTGGTGAGCGGTAAGCTGGACCTGTTGATCGACTCCCTGCCCAGCGGCCTGCCGCACGTGAAGGAGGGGCGCCTGCGCGCGCTGGCCATCACCTCCCTCAAGCGCTCGCCGCTGATGCCCGAGCTGCCGCCCGTGGCCGACACCGTGCCGGGGTATGAAAGCGTGACCTGGTTCGGCCTGTACGGCCCCAAGGGCCTGCCCGCCGACGTGGTCACCCGCGTCAACACGGCCGTCAACCAGGCCCTGCAGGATGCCGACGTGAAGGACCGCCTGGCGCGCCTGGGCATCGAGCCCGTGGGCGGCACGCCGCAGCAGTTCGCGGCGATGACGCAGGCCGACCGCAACAAGTGGAAGAAGATCATCACCGAGCGCAAGCTCACGGCCGACTGAGCACCATGCATTTCAACTTCAGCAACCCGTACCCCACCACGCGCCTGCCCGTCTTCGCGCGCAACGCCGTCGCCACCTCGCACCCGCTGGCGGCCCAGGCCGGCCTGCGCATGCTGGCGGCTGGCGGCAACGCGGTCGATGCAGCCATCGCCGCCGCCGCGGCCATGACCATCTGCGAGCCGGTGAGCAACGGCCTGGGCAGCGACGCCTTCGCCATCCTGTGGGACGGCAAGGCACTGCATGGCCTGAATGCCTCCGGCCGGGCCCCGGCGGCGTGGACGCCCGACTACTTCAAGCGCAAGTACGGCGCCGACGCCAAGACCCCGCCCAAGCGCGGCATCGACGCGGTGACCGTGCCCGGCGCGGTGGCGGGCTGGGTGGCGATGTCCGAACGCTTCGGCAAGCTGCCCTTCGCCGACCTGATGGCCCCGGCCATCGAGATCGCCGAGCGCGGCTACCTGCTGCCCGTGGTGGTGCAGCAGAAGTGGGCCGCCGCCACGCCCGAGCTGGGCAGCCTGCCCGGTTTCGCGCAGGGCTTTCTGCCCTGGGGCCGCGCGCCGCAGGTGGGCGAGCTGTTCCAGTTCAAGGCGGCGGCGCGGGGCCTGAAGGCCATCGCACAGACCAAGGGCCAGGCCTTCTACGGCGGCGAGATCGCCCAGGCCATCGAGCGTTTCTCCAATGAGCACGGCGGCAGCCTCAAGGCCAGCGACTTCGCGTCCTACCAGCCCGAGTGGGTCACCCCCATCGGCAAGGAGTACCGCGGCTACACCCTGCACGAGATCCCGCCCAACGGCCAGGGCATCGCGGCGCTGATCGCGCTGGGCATCCTCAAGCACTTCGACGTGGCTAGCATGCCGGTGGACGGCGTGGACTCGCAGCACCTGCAGATCGAGGCCATGAAGCTGGCCTTCGCCGACGTGTACAAGTACGTGGCGGAGCCTTCCTCGATGGAGGTCACCGCCGAACAGATGCTGGACGACGCCTACCTCGCCAGCCGCGCGAAGCTGATCGACATGAAGCGCGCGCAGGACTTCGGCGCGGGCAACCCGGTCAAGGGCGGCACCATCTACCTGACCGCCGCCGACGAGAACGGCATGATGGTCAGCTTCATCCAGAGCAACTACATGGGCTTCGGCTCGGGTTGCGTCGAGCCGACCTACGGCATCAGCCTGCAAAACCGCGGCCACGCCTTCAGCCTCGCGGCCGGCC
>JACCDH010088238.1_pt1 | contig 29560 bp, 38 predicted proteins | sample 7442481 | NCBI WGS metagenome assembly JACCDH01 (sample SAMN15323433, study PRJNA562643) | freshwater metagenome | isolation source: river surface water | place: USA:Blue River Watershed | collected 2017-08-15
GGCCATCAGGGCCTTTGCATAGAATTGCGCGAGCCGTCCAAGCTTGGCGCCATCGTCAAACAGGCCGGCATTGAAGAAGTAGGGGCTCATGCGCCCGGCCTTGGTCTTGAACTCGCCAAAGCGCAGCACGCCCGACTCGATGGCAAATTGCACAAATTCCTGCGCCAGGGCAGAAGCTTCGCCTGCGGCGTGATTCATGGGGACATCCTTGTTCAAACTCACCAGCCTCAACCTCAACGGCATCCGTTCGGCCACGACCAAAGGGGTCGAAACCTGGCTGGCGCAACATGCCCCGGATTGTATTTGCGTGCAGGAGGTCAAGGCCCAGGCGTCCGACATCGCCGGCAAGTTCGAAGCGCTCGCGGGGCTGAAAGGCCACTTCCAGTTTGCCGAGAAAAAGGGCTACTCGGGCGTGGGCGTCTACACCCGCCACGAGCCCAGTGATGTGGTGGTCGGCTTTGATGGGGGCGAGTTCGATGCCGAGGGCCGCTGTGTGGAGGCGCGTTTCGACACCCCCTCGCGCAAGCTGTCCATCATCAGCGTGTACTTTCCCAGCGGCTCGTCCGGCCCCGAGCGGCAGGAGGCCAAGTTCCGCTTTCTCGACAAGATGTACCCGCACCTGATGGCCCTCAAGGCCGAGCGCGACTTCATTGTCTGCAGCGACGTGAACATCGCCCACCAGGAGGCCGACCTCAAGAACTGGAAGGGCAACCTCAAGAACAGCGGTTTCCTGCCCGAAGAGCGCGCCTGGATGACCAAGCTCACCACCGAAGGTGGCGTGGTGGATGTGTACCGCCGCCTGCAACCCGACACCACCGACGCTTGCTACACCTGGTGGAGCAACCGCGGGCAGGCCTATGCCAAGAACGTGGGCTGGCGTCTGGACTACCACCTGGCCACGCCAGCCGTGGCCGACAAGGCGCGCAGCGAGGCGATTTACAAAGGTGAGAAGTTCAGCGACCACGCGCCCATCACCATCGAATACGACTTCTCGCTCTGAGCCTGAAGCGACAGCGGTTTGCCTTCGCCTGCGTAAGCTCTTGCGCACAACAGGAGCATGAATTGACACAAGCCGTCCGCCTCGATTCTGAAAAATGGCAACCCTACAAGCACCCGATGCCCAAGGAGTCGCCGCCCGAGCTGGTGATCCCCAACGTCATCCCGCAGGACGAGCGCATCTGGGTGCCGGTGGATGACAACGTGTGGTTTCGCCCGCTGTGCCTGAGCGCGTCCAGCGGCTACTGGGTGAACCTGCTCAAGGTGCGCAAGGCCGGTGTGCTATCGCGCCACCGCCACCCGCAGCCGGTGCATGGCTACGTGCTTAAGGGTAAGTGGCGCTACCTGGAGCACGACTGGGTGGCCACCGAGGGCGGCTACGTTTACGAAGCGCCCGGCGAAACACACACCCTGGTGGTGGACCCCGACACCGAAGAAATGATCACGCTGTTCCAGGTCAACGGCGCCATGATCTACGTGGACCCCGATGGCAACAACACCGGCTACGACGATGTCTTCACCCGCATCGCCAAATGCCGGGCGCATTACGCGGCCAATGGTCTGGGCGAGGGGTATGTGGACCAGTTCATCCGCTGAGGTCATTGGATAGGGGGTTGGGCGCGCCATAATTTGGGGCATGCTCAAGTACCTCACCATCCCCGTCACCGCATTCCAACAAAACTGCTCTCTCGTCTGGGACGATCAGACGATGCAAGCTGCCGTGATTGACCCGGGCGGTGATCTGGATGTGCTGCAGGATGCCGTGAAAAAGCTGGGACTCAAGCTGGAGCAGGTCTGGGTCACGCACGGGCATCTGGACCATTGCAGCGGTGCGGCCGATCTGGCCGAGCAGCTCGGTTTGCCGATCATCGGCCCGCACCGAGGCGACCAATTCTGGATCGACGGTCTGCCGATGGCGGCGATGAACTATGGTTTTCCGCCCGCTCGCCCGTTCACGCCTACACGCTGGCTCGAAGATGGCGACACCGTGACGCTGGGCAGCCATACGCTCAATGTGCGGCATTGCCCGGGCCACACACCAGGGCATGTGGTGTTTCATTCCCCCGAGATGCAGCGCGCCTTTGTGGGCGATGTGCTGTTCGCTGGCAGCATTGGTCGTACCGACTTTCCGCAGGGCAACCACGAGGACCTGATCCGCAGCATCCGCGAGCGCCTGTGGCCCATGGGCAATGACACGGTGTTCATTCCGGGGCACGGGCCCGAAAGCACTTTTGGGCGCGAGCGCCGCAGCAACCCTTACGTCCGCGACATGTGAGTCAGCCCTGCCGGCGCGCCTGGTCGTACAGACGCTGCACTTTGGGCAGGTTGGCTTCGAGCTCCTGGATGCGGTTGGCGCCGCTGGGGTGGGTGGACAGGAACCCCGGGCCGCCCGCGCCGTTGGCCGACAGCATCTTTTTCCAAAGCTCGACACTGGCCTCTGGCCGGTAGCCACCGCGCGCGGCAATCTCCAGCCCCACTAAATCGGCGTCGGTTTCATCGTCGCGGCTGTATTTGAGGGTGAGCAGCTGCGTGCCCAGGTCGGCTGCCATATTGCCCAGCTGGCCCAGACCCAGCAGCTGTGATGCCACCGACAGGCCGATGCTGGTGACCTGGCTCTTGGCCAGGCGTTCGCGGGCATGCTCACGCAGGGCGTGCGCCATCTCGTGGCCCATGATCATGGCGATCTGGTCGTCGTCGAGTTCCAGTTGCTCAATGATGCCGGTGTAGAAAGCGATCTTGCCGCCCGGCATGCACCAGGCGTTGAGTTGTTTGCTGGCGATGAGATTGACCTGCCATTTCCAGTCGCGCGCACGGGGGTTCCATTGCGCTGTAAAGGGAATGAGCTTTTTGGCAATGGTGTGCAGGCGCTGCAGCTGCGGGTGGCCTTCAGGCGCCAGGGCGCCCTTGGCTTTGGCGTCGGCCAGCACCTGGTTGTATTGCTGGCGGGCCGAGCCTTCCAGCGTTTCGGCAGGTACCAGCTTGCGCACCTCGGATGATCCGCCTACGTTCACCTGTGCCAGTGCGGGGGCTGCCACGGCGGTGCCCGTCGCCAGCAAAAAGGCGCGGCGCGGTTTCCAGCGTTGCGGGATGTCCGCAGACGCATCGACCGAAGATTTCAGTTCGCACAAGAGGCACATGGCCGCAAATCATAGCGATTCACACGCGCACGGCCATCGCCTGTAGCCAGCCGGGATAATCGGGCGCATGAAAGACCTTTCTGCGCCCCCGCCCCGCAGTTGGACGCAGGCTCTGCGCCTGTATGCCCAGCCCGACAGTCTGCGCATGTTGGCTCTGGGGTTTTCGGCGGGCTTGCCGCTGTTGCTGGTGCTGGGCACCCTGAGTTTTCGTTTGCGTGAGGCCGGCATTGACCGCAGCACCATCGGCTACCTGAGCTGGGTGGGTCTGGCGTATGGCTTCAAATGGGTCTGGGCACCGCTGGTGGACCGCATGCCCCTGCCTTGGCTGACGACTCGACTGGGGCGCCGCCGCAGCTGGCTGCTGCTGGCGCAGGTCGTCATTGCACTGGGTCTGGTGGGCATGGCGCTCAACGACCCTGCGCAAATGCTGGCGCCTTTGGTGTGGTGTGCATTGGCTGTGGCCTTTGGCTCGGCCACGCAGGACATTGCGCTGGACGCCTACCGCATCGAGTCTGCAGATGCGGACGCGCAAGCCACGCTGGCTGCCAGCTACCAGACTGGCTACCGCCTGGCCATGATCTGGGCTGGCGCGGGCGTGCTATGGATCGCGGCGCGGGCACAAGGCACGGATGCCACGGGCTACGCCCATTCGGCCTGGCAAACGGCGTACCTGCTCATGGCACTCAGTTTGCTGCCGTGCATGTTGGTCGTTTTGCTGTCGCCCGAACCTGCTGTGCGCCCCATGTCTGCGGCGCGCAGCGTGGGCGAATGGCTGCAGGGCGCGCTGCTCGACCCTTTCGCCGACTTCTGGCGCCGCTACCGCTGGCAGGCGCTGCTGATGCTGGCGCTGATCGCGGTCTACCGCATCAGCGACGTGGTGATGGGCATCATGGCCAACCCCTTTTATGTGGACATGGGCTACACCAAGGACGAGGTGGCCGCTGTGACCAAGATTTACGGCGTGGCCATGACGCTGGTGGGCGCTTTTGTGGGCGGCTTGCTGTCCTCTCGCCTGGGGGTGATGCGGGTGCTGATGCTGGGGGCGGTGCTGAGTGCGGCGAGCAACCTGCTGTTCGCCTGGTTGCACGGCGTTGGGCACGATGTGACGGCGCTGATCGCCGTGGTGTCTGCCGACAACCTGGCCAGTGGCATCGCGTCTGCCGCCTTCATCGCCTATCTGTCTTCGCTCACCAACATCCAATATTCGGCCACGCAGTACGCGCTGCTCAGCTCCATGATGCTGCTGCTGCCCAAGTTCATTGCCGGATTCTCGGGCGACTTTGTGAATGCCCACGGCTATGTGGCTTTCTTTGAAGCTACGGCCTGGTTGGGCGCACCGGTGCTGCTGCTGGTGTGGCTGGCGTCGCGGGTCAAGTGAGCGGTTTACCCAACTTTACCGATCCGAAATCGCTACAGAGCACAAGCCAAGGATGATTGCCACATGACAAGCTTGTTGATGATCGAAGACGACGAACGCCTGGCGGGCATGGTGTCGGATTACCTGGGGGCCAATGGCTACCAGGTGAGCCTCGCGCCCGATGCCGCCACGGGCTTGCAGAGTCTGCAGCAGTCGCTGCCCGAGCTGGTCATCCTGGACCTGATGTTGCCCGACATGGATGGCTTGCAGGTGTGTCAGCGCATCCGGGGGCTGCCAGGCCACGCCGGTCAAGTGCCGGTGCTCATGCTCACGGCCAAAGGCGATCCGATGGATCGCATCATTGGTTTGGAGATGGGTGCCGATGATTACTTGCCCAAACCTTTTGAGCCGCGAGAGTTGTTGGCGCGTATCCGGGCGGTACTACGGCGCAAGCAGGGGGGGGCGTCCCCGGTGGCCACCCCGTCCATCCAGTTCGGCTCACTTGACATCGACCGTGACGCCCGGCAGGTGACGGTGCGCGGGCAACCCTGTGAATTGACGTCTTACCAGTTTGACCTGCTGGTGGCGTTGGCCGAGCGTGCGGGTCGGGTGCTCACACGCGACCAGATCATGGAGGCGGTGCGCGGCCGTGAACTCGAAGCCTTTGACCGCTCGATCGACGTGCACATGGGGCGCATCCGCGCCGCCATCGAAGATGACGTCAAGAACCCCAAACGCATCCTTACGGTGCGGGGTGTCGGTTATGTGTTTGCACGCCAACAGGACTGAAGCATGAATCTGGAGGTCAAACACCTGTACTTGCGCATCTGGCTGGCCGTGGTGCTGGGGGTGACGGTACTCATGATCGTGGTGGGCTGGGCCTGGCAACGCTCGGTGGAACACAACGTGAACAATCCGCCACAACGCGAATGGATTGTGCGCAATGCGCAAGGTGAAGTGCTGGCCAGCACCACGGCCCGTCCAGTGCCGGGGCAGCCGCTGGAGCTGCAGATGCAAATGCCCGCAGGCCAGCCGCCCATGCAGCTGTTTTTAGAGCGGCGCATGGAGCGTCCCGGTGGCGGTTCCATGCACCTGGGTGGACGCCCCCCACACCCGCGCGACCTGTCGCCCTGGTGGGCGCGTCCACCTTATGGCTTTATCTGGATGCTGGCCCTGATGGGCCTTGCCGCCGCACTGGCCTTGTACCCTGTGGTGCGCCGCTTGACCAAACGGCTGGAAGGCCTGCAGCAAGGCGTGCAACGCTGGGGTGAGGGCGATCTGTCGGTGCGTATGCCGGAGTCGGGCGACGACGAAGTGGCCGACCTGTCACGCCGCTTCAACGCCGCCGCAGAACGCATCCAGAACCTGATGGCCGCACAAAAATCCCTGCTGGCCAATGCCTCGCACGAACTGCGCTCGCCGTTGGCACGCATCCGCATGGGGCTAGAGCTGATGGACACACCTGGTGCCAACGACACTGTGCGTGAACGCACGCGCAACGAAATCCTGCGCAACATGGTGGAGCTGGACCAATTGATCGACGAAATTTTGCTGGCCAGCCGCCTGGACGCCCGCGAGGCTGATATGGGCACTGTGGAAAGTGTGGACCTGGTGGGCCTGTGCGCCGAAGAATGCGCCCGCGTTGGTGTTACGCTGGACGTGCCCGGAGGGATGGCCAGCCTGGAAGTGCAGGGCGTAGCCAAACTGCTGCGCCGCATGGTGCGCAACCTGCTGGAAAACGCCGTGCGCTATGGCGCGGCTGCTGGGCAGGAGGGTGGTGTGGTTTTGAGCCTTTTGTTCGAGAACGGATCATCCATTCTGCGCGTGTGCGACCGAGGCCCGGGCGTGCCGCTGGTCTATAGGGATCGGATTTTTGAGCCCTTCTTCAGACTACCCGGCGCCAGTGAACGTGCAGGTGGCGTGGGGCTTGGTCTGGCCCTGGTCAAGTCCATTGCCGAGCGTCATGGCTGGCGTGTAAGTTGTGAAGACCGTGCGGGGGGCGGGGCTTGTTTTGTGGTGAGAGTTTGAGACAGGCCCAGCACTCCAATAGAGAGTCCTGTCATCAAAGAAAGTCCAGCTGTGAAGTAATTGTGGGCAAAATTCACATTGCTCAGGTTGCCCACTGCATACACCAGCAACATGCCTCCCAGCGCCATGGCGGCTGAGCTTGAACCGTTTCGCCGTAGTTGCAGTGTGGTGCATAACAGGCCCAGTAAGAACGCGAGTTGGCTGATCAGCCCAGGCAAGCCATGATCAATCAGTTGGTGCAGGTATTCGTTGTGCACATGTCCCAGCCGATGAATTTCGTCCGATCCGGCTTCTTCGGCCCATGTATTGAGCAGTTGTTTGCGACCGTCGTGTCCATATCCGAGCCAAGGAGATTGGGCAATCGCTTGGGCACTGCGGCGCCACATGTACAAGCGTGCGCCCACCGAACTGTTGGATCCTTCGGTTGGATCGCCCAGAGAAATTCGCACTTCTGATACCGCCGCCCGCAAAGACATCAAGGGCCGTTCAAACAAAGGGGTGTATGAGAGTGTGAGCACAAGCAGGGCCATTGAGCCTATCGTGATCGATGTGTGGCTGGGCTTAAGCCATGGTTGCGGTGATTTTTTGAATGTATTCCAGCCTTGTACAGCCATGATGCCCAGCCACCAAAGGGCCACCACAAAAAACCCTCGGCTTTGGCTTGCCAGTACAGCCAGCACGGCCGACCCACTGCCCGCTAGCCACCAGCGGCGCTGCGACCAGGAAAAGCCTTTGTCCAAGCCAACAGCCAATAGCCAGCAACTGAACAAGGCCATGACCCCAGCCCAAGGGATAGGGTGGCTCGCCACGTGCCCTCGCCCCTGCCAAGCGACCCAGAGCAAGCCCAGCAGCGATGTCAGGCTCAAGGCGTGCGAGACCCAGGTGAGCAATGTTTGCCGTTGTATTGGTTTGTCACGCCAGTAACCATGGGCCCCGTAGGCTGCAATCGCGCCTAACAGGATGCGAATTTCTCCATGTCGTTCAGCCCAGGGGTCATGCCAGTAGACTGTGAGCAGTGCTTTGGCCGAAAAGCCTGTCACTGCAGCCAGCACCCATATGCCCAATGATGATGGATAGGGCGGACTCTTGTTTGGGGTGATAGATGGGAGTAGTTGCCAAAGTCCGGCAAAAGCAAACAAAAACCATGCGACGCCCAGCGCACTGGAGGACAGGCTTGCGAGGATCAGAAGGCTCGCTAACCACCAGCCAGGCCAAGACATTTGATGGATCAGTCGCATGCTAGGAAGAGACCGGAGGGACATCCGATCATTATCAATGAACGAACGATTGCATGCGCCCCCACTCAGCGTTGAACAGTGGTGGTCAATTGTTTGGCGTCATATTTCAATGCCACGTAACGAAAGAAACATTCAAGTGCAACAAACAAGCAGTAAAGGAAGCCAGGACCACCATCCAAAAAAGCCCGTTGAAAAAAGTAGTTGCGCAAAAAGCTGGCCATCGCAGAGGCGAAGCCACGCATGATTCCACCTTGTTTCCCCTTGGCATGCCGTTTGGCTGCGCCCAGCAGGGCATATTGCGTTAATTTTTCAAGGCTGGCGCGGATGCTCTGACGTGAGTGGTGCAAAAGGCGATGTTCCAGCGTCTTGCGTTGTGGATCTGCTTGCGTGAGGATGGCTTGTTCATGCACGACCCCTTCATAGTGGTCTATCGATGTGCGTGGGAAAAGCCTCTCCATGCTGGCGCCGGACTTAAAGTGATGCAGCGCATGCCCATAAGCCACGACGGTCCATCGCACTGACCAAATGGATCGGTCCTTATGGGCGACGATGGACTCTATTTCCTGACGCAACTCGGGGGTGATGACTTCGTCTGCATCCAGGAAAAAAATGTACTCGCCTGTGGCCAGCGAAAGCAGGCGGTTGCGCTGCACAGCAAATCCTTGCCAGTCTTCGCTGATGTGGACTATGGCACCAAGTGCTTGCGCCAACGCAACGGTGTTGTCCGTACTGCCACTGTCAAGCACGATCACTTCATCGGCAAAGCGTGCGCTGCGGACACAGGCCTCGATCAAGCGTGCCTCGTTCTTTGTCAGAATGCCAATGCTCAGGCGCGGACGGACTAAAGGGTTGGAAGACTTCATGGCGTGCGATGTGGCATCGGGGACTCGGTTTTGAGGATGCCGTCCGGTGTCCAGCACTTGCCTGAGCGGCGCACTGACTTCATGTAGCGTTTGTTGCCAGCGGCCACAGCCGGATCGGCGTAGCCGCGCTTGTGCTCTATGTGCAATACAGGTGCTGTGTAGCGGATGTGCCGGCCACGCACGCCAGCGTTGTTCATGCGGACACCCATTTCCACATCTTCAGAGCCATAAAGCATGGTTTCGTCAAAACCATTCACCCGCAAAATATCCTGCCGCCATCCGGCGCTGTTGCAACCGTTCCAGACGATTTTGACTGGGGAAATTCTCTCCAGGAAATTTGACAGCCAGAGTGGCAGTGTCGCAACTTTCAGTCGCGTGCCCAGTCTGTCTATGCAGTCGTGTGCGCGCAACCAAGCCAATGAAAAGACAGTGCCGCTGCTGACCAGTTCGTCGGTAAGGATTGAATTGACGGACCAAGGCATTCGAATCAAGCTGCCGCTGACGAAGCGGCCGGGTTGGCGCAATGCCATATGGCGCTGGAGGTAGCCCGGGCAGGGAATGCAGTCGCCGTCAAGAAATACCAAGTAAGGTGCTGTTGAAGATGCGATGGCTTTATTCAGGATCTGGTTTTTGGCAAACCCATTGTCTGGGTGCCAGACGTGCCGCAAGCGACCTGCACCAAAGCGCTTACGCCAATATTCAACCACCTCATGGGTTTCTTCACCTGAACCATCGTCTGCAACGCACAGATCAAAAGCCTGCATGCTTTGCTCATACAAGCCAAGCAGCGTGTAATGCAACGCGACAGGGTTGTTGTAGGTTGTGACGATGACCTCAACGTCACTCATATTTCTCAGTGGCCGCCACCAAAATGCTCACCCGCCTTGAGCTTGTACACCGTCCCGCAATACGGGCACTTGGCTTCGCCAGTTTTGCCCACGTCCAAGTAGACCTTGGGATGGGTGTTCCAGAGTTGCATCTCGGCTTGGGGGCTGGGACAGAACACGCCGCCTTGGGCGTTCAGGTCTTTGGCCAGCAGTTCAACGGTTGCGTTGCTCATGTTTTGTTCCTCAGACTTTGGTCAGCCAGTGGGCGTATTGGGGGTTGCGGCCGTTGACGATGTCAAAGAACGCGGCTTGGATTTTTTCGGTGATCGGGCCGCGGCTGCCGATGCCGATCTGTACGCGGTCGAGTTCACGGATCGGGGTGACTTCGGCGGCGGTGCCGGTGAAGAACGCTTCGTCAGAGATGTACACCTCGTCGCGGGTGATGCGCTTTTGCACGATCTCCAGGCCCAGGTCTTTGGCGATGTGGAAGATGGTGTTGCGGGTGATGCCGTTGAGCGCACCGGCCGACAGGTCAGGGGTGTAGATCACACCGTCCTTGATGACGAAGATGTTTTCACCCGCGCCTTCCGACACGAAGCCTGATGAATCAAGCAGCAGGGCTTCGTCGTAGCCGTCATCGGTGGCTTCCATATTGGCCAGGATGGAGTTGCTGTAGTTGCTCACTGCCTTAGCCTGTGTCATGGTGATGTTGACGTGGTGGCGGGTGTAGCTGGAGGTCTTGACGCGGATGCCCCGCTTGAGGCCTTCTTCGCCCAGGTAAGCGCCCCAGGCCCAGGCCGCGACCATCAGGTGGATGGTGTTGCCCTTGGGCGAAACGCCCAGCTTCTTGTCGCCGATCCAGGTCAGCGGGCGCAGGTAGCAGCTCTCGAGCTTGTTCTCGCGCACCACGGCCTTCTGGGCTTCGTTGACCTGTTCCTTGGTGAACGGAATGGCCATGCGCAGGATTTTGGCGCTGTTGAACAGGCGGTCGGTGTGCTCTTGCAGGCGGAAGATGGCGGTGCCATTGACCGTGTTGTAGGCACGCACGCCCTCGAATGCGCCGCAGCCGTAGTGCAGCGTGTGGGTCAGCACATGGATCTTGGCGTCGCGCCAGTCCACCATCTGGCCGTCCATCCAGATTTTGCCGTCACGGTCGGACATCGAGGGGATCACTTGGGTCATGGGAATTCCTTCATGGGCCTGAAAAGCACCCCGCAGGCGCAGGGCAAAACGGGCATTTTACGACTGCGGCGAGGCTGCTTCGGGCGTGTTTTCAGCAGGGCGACCCAGTGTCCAGTCGGCCAGTTTTCCCCCCACAAAAGTGCAGGTCACCACCGATTGGCCGGTGTCGGTCCAGGTGAAGACCTCGGGCTGTTCATCTTTGGCCGTCTGCAACTCGCCCAGGGACTTGGTCATGGCGATCACGTGCATCAGCGACATGCCTTTTTTGAGCTTGGCATTGAGCATGACGGCGCTGGCCACATGGCCAATCGGCCTTTGTGACGCCTTTTTGAGGATGGTCATCAGCCGGGTGAAGTGCAACAAGATCCACATGACCACGCCGCCTGCGGCCATGGCGATGCCCGGCCAGCCGAACTGGCGCCAGGCGCCGATGGTGAAAATGATGACGGCCAGTGGGCCGATGATTTTGGTGAAGCTCATGGGGACGAGATTGTGCCTGTCAGTCCAGACCCCGCACCACCTGCATGGCCTCTTCGATGCGCTCGACCGGGTAAACGCTCAGGCCCTCATAGGCCTTGTCGCCTTTTTTGGGCATGTTGGCTTTGGGCACCACCGCAATCTTGAAGCCCAGCTTGGCCGCTTCTTTCAAGCGTTCCTGACCACGCGGTGCGGGGCGCACTTCGCCCGCCAGGCCCACTTCGCCAAAGGCCAGAAAGCCCTTGGGCAGCGCCTTGCCGCGCAGGCTGCTGGTGATGGCCAGCATCACTGCCAGATCGGCCGCTGGTTCGCGGATGTGAACGCCGCCCACGGCATTCACGAACACATCCTGGTCCATGCAGGCCACGCCCGCGTGGCGGTGCAGCACCGCCAGCAGCATGGCCAGGCGGTCGCGCTCCAGGCCCACCGACAGGCGGCGCGGGCTGGGGCCGCCGCTGTCCACCAGCGCCTGGATCTCGACCAGCATGGGCCGCGTGCCTTCAAGGGTGACCATCACGCAGCTGCCGGGCACCGGCTCGCTGTGCTGGCTCAGAAAGATCGCGCTTGGGTTGGTCACGCCCTTGAGGCCTTTTTCGGTCATGGCGAAGACGCCAATCTCGTTGACGGCACCAAAGCGGTTCTTGATGGCGCGGATCAGGCGGAAGCTCGAATGCGTGTCGCCTTCAAAGTACAGCACCGTGTCGACCATGTGTTCGAGCACACGTGGGCCGGCCAGCGCGCCTTCCTTGGTCACATGGCCCACCAGCACGATGGCGGTGCCGCTGGCCTTGGCGGCACGCGTCAGATGCGCCGCGCATTCGCGCACCTGCGCCACCGAGCCGGGGGCGCTGGTGAGCTGGTCCGAATAGACGGTCTGGATCGAGTCGATGATGGCCACCCGGGGTGCGCGGGCCTGCAGCGTGGCCAGGATTTTTTCGAGTTGAATCTCGGCCAGCACCGGCACCTGCGAACCCGCCAGCCCTAGCCGGCGCGAACGCAGCGCCACCTGGGCACCGCTTTCCTCGCCGGTTACATACAGCGTGTCCATGCCCGCGCGTTGCAAGGCATCCACCGCCTGCAGCAGCAGGGTGGACTTGCCGATGCCCGGATCGCCGCCGATCAGCACCACACCGCCTTCCACAATGCCGCCGCCCAGCACTCGGTCCAGCTCTTCCTGGCCGGTGGGGTGGCGCTGCACATCCACGGCCTCAATCTGCGACAGCGGGGTGACCTCGGCGGCCGGGGCCAGGCCTTGTGCCAGGGCGCTGCCAAAACGGTTCTTGCCGCCCGAGGGCTCGGCCACGGCCTCCACCAGGCTGTTCCAGGCCCCGCAGCTGGGGCATTTGCCCAGCCAGCGGGGTGTGCTGCCGCCGCATTCGTTGCAGGTGTAGAGGGTTTTTTCCTTGGCCATGGACGTGATTGTGCCGTTTGGTGAGTGGCTCAGGCCAAGCCTTGGGCCAGTTCTTGTGTCAGTTGTTCGGCTGAAACGGCGCGGCAGCCGCTGGCGTTCTGGCCAGACCACAGCGGTGTGCAGTCGGTGCGGCCCAGCGCCTCGAAGTGCGCACGCAGCGGGGCCACTGCGGCCGTGGCCAGAGGAAAGGCTGGTGCAGCGGGGTTGAGCGGCCCGAGTTCGCGCATCAGTCGGTTGACGATGCCGCGCGCCGGGCGGCCGCTGAACAGTGTGGTCAGCATCGTGTGCTGCGCCTCAGGGCTCATCAGTGCGGCGCGGTGCAGGGCGCTGGTGCTGGCTTCGGGGCAACACAGGAAGGCGGTGCCCACCTGCACCCCGGCTGCGCCCAACGCCATGGCGGCGCGCACACCAGCCGCGTTGGCAATCCCGCCCGCCGCGATCACCGGTACCTTCACGGTGGCCACGACCTGAGGCAGCAGTGCCAGGGTGCCTATTTGCTTGCTCAGGTCAGCGCTCAGGAACATGCCTCGGTGCCCGCCCGCCTCAAGCCCCTGGGCAATGATGGCATCCGCGCCGTGGGTCTCCAGCCACAGCGCTTCTTGCACGGTGGTGGCTGACGACAGTACCCGGCTGCCCCAGCTTTTAACGCGCGCCAGCAGATCGGGGGCAGGCAGGCCAAAGTGAAAACTCAGCACCGGCGGTGCAAAAGGCTCGACCACATCGGCCACCTCGTGCGAAAACGGCACCCGCCCTGCACCTGCGCTCACGCTGGCTGGGTCGATGCCGGCTTCGGTATAAAAAGGCAGCAGCGCCTCGCGCCAGCAGGCCTCGGCGGCGGCATCGGGTTTGGGTGGGGTGTGGCAAAAGAAGTTCACGTTCCACGGGCCGGTGGCCTGCTCGCGCAACACCTGCAGCTCAGCCTGCAAGGTTTCGGGCGAGAGCATGGCGGCAGGCAGGCTGCCCACACCGCCAGCAGCACACACGGCCAAGGCCAGAGCAGAGCCCTGCGCACCGGCCATGGGGGCTTGCAGCAGGGGCAGGCGTGAAGGAATCAGGTCGGTGAAGTTCATGGGGCGAGGGTAGCGCATGCTGCGGTCTGTAGGAGCCAGCCCTGCTGGCGGTTCAAGCACCTACAGCAGCGCCTCGAAGGGCAGGTTTTGTTTCACCAGAATGACGGTGCAGGGTGCCTCCATCGCCACCTTGATCGGCACTGTGGCCACAAAGCGTTGCATTTGCAAGCCATGGGTGGCGGCGCCCAGGATGATCATGTTGACATGGTTGCCCTCAGCGTAGCGCAGCAGGGCGTCTGCCACATCGCCCGATTCAAGCACGTGGAACGAGGCTTGGTGGCTGCGCAGGTCCAAGGGCTCAGCCCATTGCCGCATGCGGGTGAGGTGTTGGCGATGGACGGTCGTTTCGCTGCGTTCACTGTCTGTGCTGCTGGTGTCACTGGGGGAAATCACCGTCACGCAGGCCAGTCGTGCGCCGGGGCGTATGCCCAGTGAGCGCCCCACCGCCTCGCGCAGCGAATACAGCGTGGCATCGCTCACGTCGTGGTGCGGCACAGCCACCATAACGATGGGCACCTCTTCGATGCGGCGCGAAGGCAAAGGCGAGGGTTGGTAATGCTTGCCTGCGGCACGGATCCAGCGCTTGAAGTGCGTCCAAAAGCCAGTGCCTTCGGTTTGTCTGCCGCGTGCGGTCACCGTGACTTGCTGGGGGTTGGCCAGGTCAAAGGCCAGCAGCGATGCCGAACCATAACGGCGATCGGCTTCGGGCTCTAGGCAGCGCAGGATGATCTCTTGCAGCCACTCGGGCAGGTCGGGGCGGCGTTTGCGTGGCGGCACCGGGTCCATCCACAGGCGCTGACGCATGCCGCCTTGCGTGGCGGGTTCGCCAAAAGGGGTTTCGCCGGTGGCCAGCTGGTAGAGCATCACGCCGATGGCGAACACATCGCTGCGCGGGTCGCCGCGCACGCCTACCACCTGTTCGGGTGCAATCCAGATGGGCGAACCCACCGCTTTGCGGAATTCCTCGGCCAGCAAGTCGGGAAAATGCGCGTGGCTAGACAGGCCAAAGTCCAGAAACACGGCAGAACCGTCGGGCCGGATCAGGACATTTGCGGGCTTGATGTCGAGGTGGCAAACGTTCTGTTTGTGCAGGCTGTGGGCAGCCTTTGCCACGGCAGCACCCAGGCGGGCGATCTTGTGCGGCGCCAGCGGTGCATCGCGCTCCAGCCAGTGCTCCAGAGTTTGACCTTCGATGTATTCCATCACCAGGTAGGGCAGGCGGCTGAGGTCGCCCGCCGCCACAAAGCGCGGCACATGCGGGCCACTGAGCGAGGGCATGACCATCAGTTCGACTTCGAAACTGAGGATGGTTTCGGCCCCATCGCCTGCGGTCATGCGCGGGATCTTCATCGCCATGGGGAACTCGGCCGGACGGCGCGCTCCGTCTGCGCCCGGGGCGTGCTGCACTTCGTAGATGTGGGCCATGCCGCCCGCGTGGATGCAGTGGCCGACTTCGAAGCCGTCCACCAGGGTGCCGGATTCGAGCAGCTTCAACGCCCCTCCTCCACGCGTGTGGCAAAAAATTCGGGCAAGCCAGCCTTGCGTATGGCCGCTGCCGCGGCCCCATGGTCGTAGGGCACGCGGTGAAAGGTGATGCGGCTGAGCGTGTCGTCGTAGATGACATACATGGCGCGGGTGTCGCCGTCGCGCGGTTGGCCCACCGAACCCACTGTGGCCACCCAGGAGCGGTGGCGCATCACCGGCACAGGCACGCCTGCGGTGGGGTCAAAAGGCATCAGGTCGCGCCCTGCGCCCTGGTAGAAAAGGGTTTGGTGGTGCACATGGCCCACAAACACATGGGTTTGTGCGTCTTCTCGGGTGGCGGCATCCAGGCATTGCCGCGCTTCGCGTTCGCTGTCCACATAGCGCCAGTCTTTGGGCTGGTGGGCGCTGGCGTGCACCAGCAGCATGTGTCCGATGCGCTGTGTCAATGGCAATTGAGCCAAAAAGCGGCGGCAATGCGGCGGCAGCTGCTGGTAGGTCCAGGCGGCGGTCATGGCGCCCAGGCTGCCTTCGGCTTGTGGCGGCGTCACGGCCATGGCGTCGTGGTTGCCTTGCAGCACGCAGGCGCCATCGGCATGCCACTGCATGACGCGCTCTACCACCGGTAATGGGTCGCCACCGTAGCCCACCAAGTCGCCCAGCACGCCCCAGCGCTCTACCCCCTGGCGGCGGGCGTGGTCCTCGCAGGCCTGCAAGGCCTGGATGTTGGCGTGGATGTCAGAGAGCAGGGCCCATTTCATTTGGTTCTCCAGTTTGCCCGTATCTTCGGGCTTTGGCCTGAAAGCCAGCTTGCAGCCAGCGGTGTTTATGACCTTGATGTCCGTCAAGTGCCCAAGATTTTGCGCTGCGAGAATGCAAACATGCGAATTAACAAGACCCGAATCAACCGCCTGGTGCGCCAGGGGCTGGTGTACTCGCTGCTGCTGGCAGTGGCCATTTTGGGGCTGGGGGGTGTGGGGTTTTGGGTGATTGACCCGCGCATCGACAACCTGGGCGACGGCTTGTGGCTGGCCTTCACCACGGCGGCCACGGTGGGCTATGGTGATTTGATACCGCACACCCCGGCTTCGCGCATTTTTTCGGTGCTGGTGGTGTTGCTGGGCTTGGCCGTGCTGTCCCTGGTCACAGCCTCGCTGTCGGCCATCTTTGTCGAAAAAGAGGTTGAGGCCGAAGAGCGCGAGATCGAACGCGCGCTCCTGGCCGAGTTGCGGGTGCTGCGCGAAGAGCTGCACAGTCTGCGCGAAGAAGTACGCGAACTGCGCAATACCCGCTGAGGCTCAGCGCCCGCTGAAGCGGGCCGCGCGCCTTTCCACAAACGAGCGCACGCCCTCGGCAGCGTCCTCGCTGCGCGAAAGTTTTTGCTGCACATCGATGAACTCTTGCATGGCCACCACCGGCCCGTGCTCTACGGCCTTGAGCACATTGCGCCGGGTGGCCACCACCGCCAGCGGGGCTTGCGCCGCGATCAATTGCGCGATGCGCAGCGCCTCGGCACGCTCCTGACCGGCAGGCACCACCTTTTGCACAAAATTCAGGCGCAGCGCTTCGGCGCTGTCAAACACGTCGCAAGTGAGCAGGTGCAAGAGCGCATTGCCTGAGCCCGCGCGCTCGGCCATGCGCAGCGTGGCGCCGCCTGTGGCCATGATGCCGCGCGCTGCTTCGAGTTGTGAAAAACGGCAGTCGTCAGCGGCCACCACGATGTCGGCCGCCAGCATGAGCTCAATGCCCAGCGTGTAAGTGATGCCTTGCACCGCCACCACCACCGGTTTGGTGCGTCGGCGGTAGCCTTCCATCCCCAGGTTGAGCGGGTCGACCAGGCCCAGCGGCACGGCTTTTTCGCCGCGCTGCATCAGCGGCGCAATGGTGGGCAGGTCCAGTCCGGCGGTGAAGTGCGCCCCCTCGGCGCACAGCAGGCCCACGCGCAAGGCCGAGTCGTCGTCCAGTCGCGTGTAGGCCTCGCCCAGCTCGCGGTACATCTTGGGGGTAAACCCGTTGCGTTTGGCTGGCCGGTTGATGCTGATCTGCAGCACCTCACCGATGACGGTGGTGTCGATGCTGCCTTCGGGGTGGTGTGCGGGTGTGTTCATATCCTCATGTTAGGGACATGGTTCACACCAGAGATTCGCAGAGGTGACAAACCCTGTAGGAGCCAGCCTGCTGGCGATTTCGGCCCAACGTGGTCGGCATCGCCAGAGGGCTCGCGCCTGCAAGCGTGCGGTCAATATTTGTAAACGCCTTGTCCGGTCTTGCGGCCCAGGCGACCTGCGGCCACCATTTCCTTGAGCAGCGGGCTGGGGCGGTACTTGCTGTCGCCGAACTCTTTCAGATACACCTCCATCACCGCCAGACACACATCCAGGCCGATCATGTCGGCCAGGGCCAGCGGGCCAATGGGCTGGTTGCAGCCCAGCTTCATGCCGGCGTCAATGGCTTCGGGGTCGGCCAGGCCCTCGCCCAGCACAAAGAAGGCCTCGTTGATCATGGGCACCAGAATGCGGTTGACCACGAAACCGGGGGCGTTCTTGACGGTGATGGGCGTCTTGCCCAGCGCCAGGGCCAGGTCATGCACGGCGTCGTGGGTGGCGTCACTGGTCTGCAGGCCACGGATGATTTCCACCAGCGCCATCATCGGCACCGGGTTGAAGAAGTGCATGCCAATGAAACGGTCGGCCCGCTGCGTGGCCGCAGCCAGCTGCGTGATCGAGATCGATGATGTGTTGGACGCGATGATCACATTGGGGGCCAGCAAGGCGTCGAGTTGCTTGAGGATCTTGACCTTGAGCTCGTGGTTCTCGGTGGCGGCTTCGATCACGAGTTGCGCGCCCTTGAGGTCGTCGTAACTGGTGGAGCCTTTGATGCGGCCCAGTGCAGCAGCCTTGTCGGCCTCGGAAATCTTTTCTTTCTTGACCAGACGGTCCAGACTGCCCGACACGGTGGACACGCCCTTGACCACAGCGGCTTCGGAAATGTCGATCATGACCACGTTCACGCCCGACACGGCGCAAGCCTGCGCAATGCCATTGCCCATGGTGCCAGCGCCGATGATGCCTACGGTTTGGATGCTCATTTTTGTGCTTTCTTCAATGCCAGAAAAAAATCAATACCAAGCAAGCATCTTAGCCAATGAGGCCAGGCCCGAGGCTGACAGCAGCTCCGGTGGTTTTCTGGCGGCACAATCCGCCCATGCCCACACCCGGTCCGTCCACCCTCACCGCCCCTCAAAAAGCCCTGCACAAGCTGGGCCTGGTGCGTGACATCGACCTGGCGCTGCATTTGCCTCTGCGCTACGAAGACGAGACGCGGATCGTGACGTTGCGCGATGCGCGCGACGGTGACACGGTGCAGATCGAGGCCACGGTGACGGCCTGTGAGGTGACTTTCAAGCCGCGCCGCCAGCTGCTGGTGACGGTGGACGATGGCTCGGATACCTGCCAGCTGCGGTTTTTCAGCTTCTACCCGTCGCATCAGAAGGCCTTGGCCGTGGGCAACCGGGTGCGGGTGCGCGGCGAGGTGCGAGGGGGCTTTATGGGTTTGGCGATGATGCACCCCAGCTTCAAGGCGGCGGGGGGCGAGCTGGCCCAGGCGCTGACGCCGGTGTACCCGACCACGGCGGGACTGCCGCAGCCTTATTTGCGCCGCGCCGTCATCAATGGGTTCACGCATGCGGATCTGAGCGAAACGCTGCCACCGGGTGTGGCCTGGCCGGACCGGCGCGCCGCCATGACGCTGCGCGAGGCACTGCAGTTTCTGCACCACCCCACGCCCGATGTGGCGCTGGCCGCGCTCGAAGACAAGACGCACCCGGCCTGGATTCGGCTCAAGTGCGAGGAGTTGCTGGCGCAGCAGCTCTCGCAGCTGACGGCCAAGCGCGAGCGTGGTCAGTTGCGCGCACCGGTCTTGCCCTTGCAGGCGAAGGGGCTGCACGCCCGCCTGTTGGCAGGCTTGCCTTTTGCCCTGACCGGTGCCCAGCAGCGCGTGGGCCAAGAAATTGCCGCGGACCTGGCGCGCCCGGTGCCCATGCACCGCTTGCTGCAGGGCGATGTGGGGGCCGGCAAGACGGTGGTGGCCGCGCTGGCGGCCATGGTGGCGATCGATGCGGGCTGGCAGTGCGCGCTGATGGCGCCCACCGAGATCCTGGCGGGACAGCATTTCGGCAAGCTGGTGGGCTGGCTCGAACCTTTGGGTGTGAAAGTGGCATGGCTGACCGGCAGCCAGAAAAAGAAGGAGCGCGCCGAGATGCTGGCGCTGATCGAGTCGGGCGAGGCCGCGCTGGTGGTGGGCACGCATGCGGTGATCCAGGAACAGGTGAAGTTCAAGAACCTGGCGCTGGCCGTGATCGACGAGCAGCACCGCTTTGGCGTGGCTCAGCGCCTGGCCCTGCGCAGCAAGATGCAGGAAGACGGCATGGAGCCGCACCTGCTGATGATGAGCGCCACGCCCATCCCGCGCACGCTGGCCATGAGCTACTACGCCGACCTGGATGTGTCGGTGATCGACGAGCTGCCACCGGGGCGGACGCCCATCGTGACGCGGGTGATTTCCGACAGCCGCCGCGAAGAGATCATTGAACGCATCGGAGCTCAGTTGCAGCAGGGCCGGCAGGTGTACTGGGTGTGCCCGCTGATTGAAGAGAGCGAGGCGCTGGACCTGACCAACGCCACCCAGACCCATGCCGACCTGAGCCAGGCGCTGCCCGGTGTGATGGTGGGCCTGCTGCATTCGCGCATGCCGGTGGCCGAAAAAAAGGCGGTGATGGACCTCTTCACCGGTGGCCAGATGGGTGTGCTGGTCAGCACCACGGTGATCGAAGTTGGCGTGGACGTGCCCAACGCCTCGCTGATGGTGATCGAGCATGCCGAGCGCTTTGGTCTGAGCCAGTTGCACCAGTTGCGCGGGCGGGTGGGGCGCGGCGCCGCAGCGTCGGCCTGCGTGCTGCTGTACGGCACGGGCGAGAGCGGGCGGCTGGGCGAGACCGCACGCGAACGCCTGCGCGCCATGGCCATGACGAACGATGGCTTCGAGATCGCCCGCCGCGATCTGGAGATCCGCGGCCCCGGCGAATTTCTGGGGGCACGCCAGTCGGGCGCCCCGCTGCTGCGCTTTGCCGATCTGAGCATCGATACCCCCTTGCTGGCGTGGGCACGCGAACTTGCGCCGCAGATGCTGGACCGTCACCCCGCCCTGGCCGAGCGGCATGTGGGCCGCTGGCTGGGGGGCAAGGCGCAATACCTCAAGGCGTGAGGGGTCGCAGTGGCCAGGCATGCGCTTTTACAATGCAGACGACATGACACTGACTGAACTCAAATACATCGTCGCGGTGGCCCGCGAAAAGCATTTCGGCAAGGCTGCCGAGGCCTGTCATGTGTCGCAACCCACGCTGTCGCTGGCCATCAAGAAGCTCGAAGAAGAGCTGGACGTCAAGCTGTTCGAGCGCAGCGCTTCTGAAGTGTCGGCCACGCCCCTGGGCGAAGAAATCGTGCGTCAGGCGCAAAGCGTGCTGGAGCAGGCCGCCGAGATCAAGGAAATCGCCAAACGTGGCAAGGACCCGCTGGCCGGAGCCATCCGACTGGGCGTGATTTACACGATTGGCCCTTATCTGCTGCCCGAGCTGGTTCGCGAGGTGATCCAGTCCATCCCGCAGATGCCGCTGATGCTGCAAGAGAACCTGACGGTGCGTCTGCTGGAGATGCTGCGCACCGGCGAGATCGATTGCGCCATCCTGGCCGAGCCGTTCCCGGATGCCGGGCTGGCCATCGCCCCCTTGTATGACGAGCCTTTCATGGCCGCCGTGCCCGCCAGCCACCCGCTGGCCGACCAGACAGAGGTGACGGCCGAGGCGCTGAAAAACGAAACCATGTTGCTGCTGGGCACCGGGCATTGTTTCCGCGATCATGTGCTGGAGGTGTGCCCCGAGTTCGCGCGCTTTGCCAACCACGCCGAAGGTATCCGCAAGACTTTTGAAGGCTCGTCGCTGGAGACCATCAAGCACATGGTGGCGGCCGGCATGGGCATCACCATGGTGCCGCGCCTGTCGGTGCCCGACACCAAGCCCGCTGGCAAACGCGCGGCCAGCCGTCTGGACATGCCGGTGCGCTACCTGCCGGTGGTCGATGCCCACGGTGGCCCGCCGCCCACGCGGCGCGTGGTGCTGGCCTGGCGGCGCAGCTTCACCCGCTATGAAGCGATTGCCGCCTTGCGCAACGCCATTTACGCCTGCCCGCTCAAGGGCGTGACCCGTCTGTCCTGACATGGCCGCCAAGCTCAGGCTGTACCTCGATCTGATCCGCTGGAACCGTCCTGCGGGCTGGCTGCTGCTCTTGTGGCCCTCGCTGGCGGCCTTGTGGGTGGCGGCCGGTGGCTTTCCGGGCTGGCATTTGCTGGGGGTGTTCACGCTCGGCACCATCCTCATGCGCAGTGCCGGTTGCTGTGTCAACGATGTGGCCGACCGTGATTTCGATCGCCACGTCAAGCGCACCGCCAACCGCCCGGTCACCAGCGGGCGCATCGGCACGCGTGAGGCGCTGGCGGTGGGGGCGGTGTTGGCACTGTGCGCCTTTGGGCTGGTGCTGACGACCAATGCGGCCACCATCGCCTGGTCGTTTGCCGCGCTGGCGGTGACCTTGATTTACCCCTATGCCAAGCGCTATGTGTCCATGCCGCAAGCGGTGTTGGGGGTGGCCTTCAGTTTCGGCATTCCGATGGCGTTTGCTGCCGTGCAGGGCGAGGTGCCGGCGCTGGCCTGGCTGCTGCTCGTGGGCAACCTGTTCTGGGTGCTGGCTTACGACACCGAATACGCCATGGTGGACCGCGACGATGACCTGAAGATCGGCATGAAGACCTCGGCCATCACCTTGGGCGAGCGTGATGTGCCGGCCATCCTGGGCTTTTATGTGGCTTACCTGTTCATCTGGGCCATGGTGTTGCCGGTGCCACGCCAAAGTCCCTGGTTTGCGCTGGGTTGGGCTGTGGCGATGGCCCAGGTGGGCTGGCATTACTTCCTGATCCGCCAGCGCAGCCGAGAAGGCTGTTTCAAGGCCTTCAGGCTGAACCACTGGCTGGGCTTGAGCGTGTTTGCGGGGGTGGTGCTGGGTTACGGGCCATGAACGGCTTGTTCAAGCCTTCCCGAACTCGTCACCCAATTCGCGGGCGCGTTGTTCGGCGGCTTGCATGGCTTTCACAAACGCTGGTTTGATGCCTGCGCTTTCCATGGCGCTGATGGCGGCGTAAGTGGTGCCGCCTTTGGATGTGACGCGTTGGCGCAGCACTTCGGGGGGCTCGCTCGATGCGGCGGCCAGCGATGACGCGCCAGAGAAGGTGGCGACCGCCAGACGATAGGCTTGCTCTTGGCTAAGGCCCATGCCTGTGCCCGCTTCGGTCATGGCTTCGAGAAAGAAGAACACATACGCAGGCCCCGAGCCGGACAATGCTGTGACGGCGTCGAGATGGCTTTCTTGTTCGACCCATAAGTACTGGCCAGTGGTGGCGATGACCTGCTCGACCTGTGCCCTTTCGGTTGCTGACACGCCGGGGCAGGCAAACAGCGCCGTCATGCCCTGACCTACGAGTGCGGGGGTGTTGGGCATGGTGCGCACGACGCGATCGGTGGTGAGCCAGGTGCAGATGCTGTCGGTACGGATGCCTGCGGCCACTGACAGGTGCAGGGCCTGGCGGGTGTGGGTAGCGACGGCGGCGGCGGCTTCCTTGAAAACCTGAGGCTTGACAGCCCAGACTACGAGCTGCGCTTGGGCCAATGCTGGACCCGCTTCGGCGAGGACAGTCACGCCAAAGTCTTTCTGCAACCGGGCAGAGGTGTCGACAAATGGTTCGACCACCGTGATCTGGCTGGCGGGCGTACCCTGGCGCAGCAGGCCACCAATGATGGCGCTGGCCATGTTGCCGCCACCGATGAATGCGATGTGGTGGAGAGCTGAGTTCATGAGGTTGATTGTCGTCGCTCAAATAAAGGGGCTTGGATGAAATGAATTTCTGAATCCATTTGGCTTGCATTCCAAGCGTGTAGGCTTTTTTTGAAGATTTTTGAAAAAAGAGTTGACCCGAGGGTTGTAGTTTGTCATAATAGCTGGCTTCGCCCTTCAAAGGGGTGTAGTTATCTGCCCAATCTGAAGTGCTGCGAGTGGTTCGCAGCAGGGATGACGGGTCCAAGACTGATTTCTGAATGGCTGCGCCGCTCGGAAATACAAGTTGGGAATATTGAAATGATCCAGACAGAAACTCGGTTGGACGTTGCCGACAACACCGGCGCCAAGTCCGTGCTGTGCATCAAGGTGCTCGGCGGGTCCAAGCGTCGTTACGCCAGTGTTGGCGACATCATCAAGGTGAGCATCAAGGAAGCAGCTCCGCGCGGTCGCGTCAAAAAGGGCGAGATCTACAGTGCGGTGGTGGTTCGTACTGCCAAGGGCATCCGCCGTGGCGATGGCTCCCTTGTCAAATTCGATGGCAATGCTGCTGTGTTGCTGAATGCCAAACTTGAGCCCATCGGCACTCGTATCTTCGGCCCGGTCACGCGTGAACTGCGTACCGAGAAGTTCATGAAGATCGTGTCGCTGGCTCCTGAAGTGCTCTAAAGAGGACGCGCCATGAACAAAATTATCAAAGGCGACGAAGTCATCGTGATCACCGGTCGCGACAAAGGCAAGCGCGGCAAGGTGTCGCTGCGTGCTGATGATTCGCATGTGGTGGTTGACGGTATCAATCTCGTCAAGAAGCACGCCAAGCCGAACCCGATGAAGGGCACCAACGGCGGCATCATCGAAAAGGCCATGCCGATTCACCAGTCCAATGTGGCCATTTTCAATGCCGCCACGGGCAAGGCTGATCGCGTGGGCATCAAGCAGCTGGCTGACGGCAAGCGCGTTCGCGTTTACGAGTCCAGTGGCGAAGAAATCAAGGTGGCATGACCATGGCACGTTTCCAGCAAATCTACCGCGACAAAGTCGCTCCCGAGCTGACCGCCAAATTTGGCTACAAGTCTCCGATGGAAGTGCCTCGCATCACCAAGATCACCCTCAACATGGGTGTGAGCGAAGCTGTTGCCGACAAGAAGGTCATGGACAACGCTGTGGGCGACCTGACCAAGATCGCCGGCCAGAAGCCCGTCGTGACCAAGGCCAAGAAAGCCATCGCTGGTTTCAAGATCCGCGAAGGTCAGGCCATCGGTTGCATGGTGACCCTGCGTGGCGTCCAGATGTACGAATTCCTTGATCGTTTCGTGACCGTGGCCCTGCCCCGTGTGCGTGACTTCCGTGGTATCTCCGGTCGTGCTTTTGACGGCCGTGGCAACTACAACATCGGTGTGAAAGAGCAGATCATTTTCCCCGAGATCGAGTACGACAAGGTTGACGCACTGCGTGGCCTAAACATCAGCATTACCACAACGGCCAAGACCGACGACGAGTGCAAGGCACTGCTCGCCGCTTTCCGTTTCCCCTTCAAGAACTGAGGTGTCACGTGGCTAAAGTAGCTTTGATCGAGCGTGAGCTCAAGCGTGAAAAACTGGCAGCCAAGTACGCGAAAAAATACGCGGAACTGAAAGCCGTTGCCAATGATGCCAAGCGCAGCGATGAAGAGCGTGCAGCTGCCCGTCTGGGCCTGCAAAAGCTCCCGCGCAACGCCAACCCGACCCGCCAGCGCAACCGTTGCGAAATCACTGGTCGTCCGCGTGGCACGTTCCGTCAATTCGGTCTGGGCCGCGCCAAGATCCGTGAACTTGCCTTCGAGGGCAACATTCCGGGCGTGACCAAGGCCAGCTGGTAATCGGCAGGAGATAAACAAATGAGCATGAGTGATCCCATCGCCGATTTGCTGACCCGCATCCGTAACGCACAAATGGTCTCCAAGGCCGTTGTGTCGGTGCCCTCTTCCAAAGTGAAAGTGGCCATCGCACAAGTGTTGAAGGACGAAGGTTATATCGACGGTTTCCAAATCAAGTCCGCAGACGGCAAGTCCGAGCTGGAAATTTCCCTGAAGTACTACGCTGGTCGCCCGGTCATCGAGCGCATCGAGCGCGTGAGCCGTCCTGGCCTGCGTGTGTACAAGGGCCGCGACGCCATTCCTCAGGTCATGAACGGCCTGGGCGTGGCCATCGTCACCACCCCGAAAGGTGTGATGACTGACCGCAAAGCACGTGCTGTCGGCGTCGGCGGCGAAGTGCTGTGCTACGTCGCTTAATGGCAGGAGAGACGAAATGTCCCGAGTAGGAAAAATGCCTGTGACCGTCCCCGCTGGCGTGGATGTGTCCATCAAGGAAGACCAGATCAGCGTCAAAGGCGCCGGTGGCCAATTGGCCGTCGCTGCCAATGTGCTGGTCAAGGTGAGCAACGAAGCCGGCAAGCTGAGCTTTGTGCCTGCCAATGATTCGCGTGAAGCCAACGCCATGAGCGGCACCTTGCGTCAGCTGGTGAACAACATGGTGACCGGCGTGACCAAAGGCTTTGAGAAGAAGCTGAGCCTGATTGGTGTGGGTTACAAGGCCCAGGCCTCTGGTGCCAAGTTGAACCTGGCTGTTGGTTATTCGCACCCCGTCGACATCGTGATGCCCGCTGGTATCACGGTGGCCACTCCGACCCCGACCGAGATCGTGATCAAGGGCGCTGACCGTCAGCGCGTGGGTCAGATCGCTGCCGAGATCCGTGCTGTTCGTCCGCCCGAGCCCTACAAAGGCAAAGGCATCCGCTATGCGGACGAGAAGATCACGATCAAAGAGACCAAGAAGAAATAAGGAGCTGCACCATGTTGACCAAGAAAGAGCAGCGTCTGCGTCGTGCCCGTCAAACCCGCATCCGCATTGCCCAGCAAGGCGTGGCGCGTCTGTCGGTGAACCGCACCAACCTTCACATCTACGCCAGCGTGATCTCTGGTTGCGGCACCAAAGTGCTGGCCAGTGCATCCACGGCCGAGGCCGAAGTGCGTACCGCATTGGGCGGCTCGGGCAAAGGCGGCAATGCCGCCGCAGCCCAATTGATCGGCCAGCGCATCGCCGAAAAGGCCAAAGCTGCCGGCGTTGAAAAAGTCGCTTTTGACCGTGCTGGTTTCGCCTACCACGGCCGCGTCAAGGCTTTGGCCGACGCTGCCCGTGAGGCCGGCCTGCAGTTCTAAACGGATCGGATAATCAAATGGCTAAGTTTCAAGCAAAACCCCAGAGTGACGGTCCTGAGGACGGCATGCGGGAAAAAATGATCGCGGTCAACCGCGTTACCAAGGTGGTCAAGGGTGGCCGTATCCTGGGTTTCGCAGCGCTGACCGTGGTCGGTGATGGCGACGGTCGCGTCGGCATGGGCAAGGGCAAATCGAAAGAAGTGCCGGTGGCTGTGCAAAAGGCGATGGAAGAAGCCCGCCGCAACCTGAACAAGGTCGCCATCAAGAATGGCACGATCCATCACACCGTGATGGGTCACCACGGTGCCGCCCGCGTCATGATGACGCCGGCCCCCAAGGGTACCGGCATCATTGCTGGCGGCCCGATGCGTGCCGTCTTTGAAGTGGTGGGCATCACCGACATCGTGGCCAAGAGCCATGGTTCGTCGAACCCCTACAACATGGTTCGAGCTACTTTGGACGCACTGGCCAATTGCACGACTGCCTCTGAAGTGGCGGCCAAGCGTGGCAAGTCGGTCGAAGAAATCTTCGCCTGATTGGGAGACGCAACATGTCTACACAACCTACCGTGAAAATTCAGCTGGTCCGCAGCCCCATCGGTTGCAAGCAAGACCACCGTGCCACCGTCGTTGGCCTGGGTCTGCGCAAGCTCAACAGCGTCAGCGAACTGCAGGACACTCCCGCAGTGCGCGGCATGATCAACAAGATCGCTTACCTGGTCAAGGTTCTCTGAGGTATCACTGATGGAACTCAATAGCATCAAACCTGCTGACGGCGCCAAGCACGCCGCCCGCCGTGTTGGCCGTGGCATTGGCTCCGGTCTGGGCAAGACCGCTGGCCGTGGCCACAAAGGTCAGAAATCCCGTTCGGGTGGCTACCACAAGGTTGGTTTCGAAGGCGGTCAAATGCCTCTGCAGCGTCGCCTGCCCAAGCGTGGCTTCAAATCGCACTTGCTCAAGTTCAACGCCGAAATCACCCTGGGGCAGCTCGACAAGCTGGGTCTGGGTGAAGTGGATCTGCTGGCGCTCAAGCAGGCGGGTCTCGTGCCTGAACTGGCCAAAGTGGTCAAGGTCATCAAGTCCGGTGAACTCACCAGCGCCGTCAAACTGACCGGCATCGGTGCCACCGCAGGTGCCAAGGCTGCCATCGAGGCTGCCGGCGGTACCCTGGCTTAATGTCGCTGCACAAAGAGATTGCCTGTGGCCACCAACGCTAATACAGCTGCCAAGACCGTCAAGTACGGCGACCTGCGTCGCCGTCTGGTCTTCCTGTTGCTGGCGCTGGTCGTTTACCGTGTCGGCGCGCACATTCCTGTGCCGGGCATCGATCCTGACCAACTCAAGCAGTTGTTTAATGGTCAGCAAGGCGGCATCCTGAGTCTGTTCAACATGTTCTCGGGTGGGGCTCTGTCGCGTTTCACGGTGTTTGCGCTGGGCATCATGCCCTACATCTCCGCTTCCATCGTGATGCAGCTCTTGACCTATGTGCTGCCGGCTTTCGAGCAACTCAAGAAAGAGGGCGAGGCCGGTCGTCGCAAGGTCACCCAGTACACCCGTTTTGGCGCATTGGGCTTGGCTTTGTTTCAGTCCCTGGGTATTGCCCTGGCGCTGGAGGCTTCTGCTGGCTTGGTCATCAACCCGGGTTTCGGTTTCCGCATGACGGCAGTGGTCAGTCTGACGGCGGGCACCATGTTCCTGATGTGGCTGGGTGAGCAAATCACCGAGCGTGGTCTGGGCAACGGTATCTCGATCTTGATCTTTGCCGGTATTGCTGCAGGCTTGCCCAATGCGTTGGGCGGTTTGTTCGAATTGGTCCGCACGGGCGCCATGGGTCCGTTGGTGGCAATGTTCATCGTGGCCGTCGTGGTCCTGGTGACTTACTTTGTGGTGTTTGTCGAACGTGGTCAGCGCAAGATTCTGGTCAACTACGCACGCCGCCAGGTGGGCAACAAGGTGTATGGCGGTCAGTCGTCGCACCTGCCGCTCAAACTGAACATGGCGGGCGTGATCCCTCCAATCTTTGCATCATCGATCATCCTGTTGCCGGCCACTGTGATCAATTGGTTCAGCTCCGGCGAAACCACCAATCCTGTGGTCTTGTTTTTCAAGGATGTGGCGTCTGCACTGAGCCCGGGTCAGCCGATTTATGTGATGTTCTACGCTGCAGCCATCGTTTTCTTCTGTTTTTTCTACACCGCTCTGGTGTTCAACAGCCGTGAAACGGCTGACAACCTGAAGAAAAGCGGTGCCTTTGTGCCAGGTATTCGTCCTGGCGACCAGACGGCCCGCTACATCGACAAAATCCTGCTGCGCTTGACGTTCATTGGAGCGGCTTACATCACCTTCGTGTGCTTGTTGCCCGAGTTCCTGATCCTGAAATACAATGTTCCGTTTTACTTCGGCGGCACTTCCCTCCTGATCATTGTGGTGGTCACGATGGATTTCATGGCCCAGGTACAGAACTATTTGATGTCCCAACAATATGAATCGCTTCTGAAAAAAGCGAATTTCAAGACTTCTCTCGGTGGTTAGCGATGGCGAAAGACGATGTCATCCAGATGCAAGGCGAGGTGGTGGAAAACCTGCCCAACGCCACATTTCGAGTGAAGTTGGAAAACGGTCATATTGTCCTGGGTCACATCTCCGGCAAGATGCGTATGCACTACATCCGCATCTTGCCGGGTGACAAAGTCACCGTGGAATTAACGCCCTACGATTTGAGCAGGGCCCGTATCGTGTTCCGTGCCAAATAAGGCCGGGGCAAACAGAGTTTTAGGAGAAGAACCATGAGAGTTTCGGCTTCGGTCAAGAAAATCTGCCGCAACTGCAAAATCATTCGCCGTAAAGGCGTTGTTCGCGTGATCTGCACTGATCCGCGTCACAAGCAGCGTCAAGGCTGATTGCACAAGTTTTAGAGGACGAAAATGGCACGTATCGCTGGCATCAACATTCCGCCGCACAAGCATGCTGAAATTGGCCTGACCGCCATCTTTGGCATCGGTCGCACCCGCGCTCGCAAAATCTGCGAAGCTTGTGGCATTGCTTACTCCAAGAAGGTGAAGGATCTGACCGACGCCGACCTGGAAAAAATTCGCGACCAGATCGGTCAGCTCACCATCGAAGGTGACCTGCGCCGTGAAACCACCATGAACATCAAGCGCTTGATGGACATCGGCTGCTACCGTGGTTTCCGTCATCGCCGTGGCCTGCCGATGCGTGGTCAGCGTACCCGCACCAATGCCCGTACCCGCAAGGGTCCGCGCAAGGGCGCAGCCGCACTGAAGAAATAAGCCGGATTGAGAAGAGAACACCATGGCTAAACAACCTTCCAGCAACGCAGCCCAGCGCGTGCGCAA
>JACCDH010534267.1_pt1 | contig 29553 bp, 31 predicted proteins | sample 7442481 | NCBI WGS metagenome assembly JACCDH01 (sample SAMN15323433, study PRJNA562643) | freshwater metagenome | isolation source: river surface water | place: USA:Blue River Watershed | collected 2017-08-15
CGTGGGATTCCTTTGCACGTGGATGCTTGCATTGGAGGTTTTGTTCTTCCGTTCATGGAAAAGCTTAGGCACCCAGTACCGACTTTTGATTTTAGAATCCCAGGTGTGACATCACTCTCGGCGGATATTCATAAATACGGGTATTCCGCAAAGGGGGCCTCGGTTCTTCTCTACAGAAGTATGCAAACCATGAAGCACCAGTTTTTTGTTTACACTGAATGGAAGGGCGGAGGTATTTATGCCTCTCCATCGTTTCCAGGTACAAGACCTGGCGGACCGATCGCTGCCGCATGGGCGACCTTAAAAAAACTCGGAGAAGACGGCTACACGGAGCTTACTCAGCAGCTCGTTGAAACCCGTGATTTTGTTTTAAAAGGCATAGAAAAAAATCCAGACCTAGAGCTTCTAGCGTTTCCGGATGCAACCTTGATCTGTTTCACGAGCCGTAACAAAAATATTGGAGTCTACGCCATTGCAGACCAGCTACAGTTAAAAGGCTGGCACATCGATCGACAGCAAACTCCTGAATCTCTTCACATGACCCTTTCACCTGTGCACGCGCAGTACATGGAACAGTTTGTGAGTGATTTAAATGATGCTGTTGAAACCGTAAGAAATAATCCTTCTCTGAACACCTCCGGAGAGGCCGCCATGTATGGAATGATGGCGAAAATCCCTTTCAAGGGAATGATCAAATCATCAGTTATGGGGATTATGGAAAAGATGTATGGTCCAGAAGCGAAGCTTCCTTCTGAGAAGAGTGATGCTGTAGAAACCTGGAGCGACTTTCTCGAGAAGGTTGGCACCAATGCTTTAGGTGTAAAAAAGCAGGTGGATGAAGTCTGGGAGAGAATTAAGGGGAGGTAGCTCCCTAAAACTCTGGTTCGTAAGAAAGCGAGACTTCAGTAATAGTGTCATCATCATCGGCGATATTTGAAAATAGACTTTGCCCTACGCCTTGAGCGAGTTTTTCACACTCAAGGGCATCGTCCGTTCCGACTGATGTTTCTATTTCTTCACCGGATTCAAGCACAGCTTTGAGCTTGCATTCAGAACCGAAGGCACTGAGTGAGAAAACGCATAAAAAAAGAACCGTTTTGATACGCACTTTATGACTACTCCGATAGGTTTAAACTTAGATAATTATTTCTCAGAACTACGGACGGGGACAGTTAGTCTGAAGTTTTTACATGCCACTGCTAAATTTTTAGGTATTTATTTGAGTCTCTTTTCAAGACGAGATTCTCGTCTCAAATTATATTAATCTCATAATTTTCGATCCCTAAAACCTTGATCGAAATTTTCAAGTTCAGGAGTAATGTCCTGTCTTTTTTACCCTATCCGTAGAATTAAACTTAACGCAGTGCTATTTTGGGCGAAATTTTTAAGGACCCATCCTATGCGTTTTTTACCCCTCGGACTTTTCTTTCTAACTCTTCAGGCCATGGCCGGAGATGCTATAAGCTTTCGAAATGACCGCGAGGGGGAGAGTTTTTATAATTCAAACTCACACAAAAACTCGATCTCAAGAGCGCTCAAAGAAATTGATCCCACTCAAATCATCGGTGCCTTCGATGCAACACTTTCGGAGTTTGATGAAACGAAGCTTTGTACCTTTGATATTAATGAATCACTTGAGACCAAACTAAAAGCGATCAACCCTGGTTTTTCAGAAATGGAGGGAGCAATCCTTTATCTGAGAACTCAAGATGAGCTTGATGATTCTGTGACCAAACTTCTTCTAACTGCTAATAAAGTGATCAAAACAGAACTACTTCTTCCCAAGAAAAAGGAAGAGCTTTTCTATCCTTCGGATAGAAAGTTTTTTGCCAAAGGTTTAACGCTCATTGGGGATTTTGAAAAGAAACTGAACAAGAATACTTGTATAGACGATTCTTACCGAAGCCTTTACGGAGACCTCCTCAAGGCCAACAAGGGGATGCAGAGTTCGGACCTCGAGGCGATGTTGGTGGAAGCTGTGAAGAAGAAAACGCTTTCTGTGAAAATGTACATGTTTCTTGAGAAGGCGAGAAATAACGAACTTGAAAAAGAAGGTTTCACTCTTAAAGGTTATTATAAGAAAATCAAAAGCCTTCGATTGCAGTATCCTTTAAGGGATCCGAATGAAAGAAGTCAGTTCATCACTCAGAAAGCCGAAAAACTTAAAGTTAGTCTAAGACAAAAACTCTACGAGAGTTACAGTGATCTTCAGATCATATTGATGGCCAATCTTGTGAAAAGCCTTCGCACAAGACTTGAATCTCCTAAAGCTGAGATCCTCATTTATGACAGGAACTACACTCCTGAGACAATCACGCTTGAGCCGATGGAGAGATTTGGTCTTGCGATAAAACTTCTTAGAAAAGAAATGTCTCATCTTGCGCTCAATACTTATTTTGAAGGTCGCTCTCCGAGCTACATGGATATTTTAGTAGCGGCATACGAAACTGGCCTCATCCCAGCGTCTGAGTTAGAAGAGGTTTCGGGCCTACAAGAAATATGGAATCCTAAAAAAACATTCTGGGAAAAAGCTTCGATTTGGGTGCGAACTGTCGGGTCTGTTGCAACGATTGCATTGCCGCCGCCATATGGCTTTATTCCGACGCTTGCGCTGGTGGTGATTGAAATGACTGCAGGCCAAAATAAAACAAACTCAACCGACAATTCAACGGATTTATTCTAATGAAAACTCTATCACTTTTGACTCTCTTGATTCCTTCTGTTGTGTTCGCCCAAGTTTCACAAAGAACTTTTGAGACTCTGGTTCGCACGGAGGACAATATTCCTCAGCTTGAGCAAGTGGTTCTAACTGATCTCGTCTCAAACGACAGCTTCGATGGGGAGCACTTCAAGATTGTGAAGGGGAAGAGTGATGATGCTGTAAAATTTGATGATGAACCGGCGCTCACATTAAGGGCCGCAACAACTTACTATCATCTTTCGAAGGCAAGATCATATTTTGTTGATAAGATAAAATCTGATTACGTCGCTAACATCCCAAAGATGACCATTCGCATAGAGCTAACGAATCAATTCTCTGAGCTGGGGCACTTTGCTCACGATAATATGGATCCACAGTTTAACAACGCTTTAACTATTCCTGCAGGAGTAGGACTCACTTCACGTGGAGTGAAGCCTTGGGGGATGGAGATCTGGTTTCGTCCGAAGAAGCGCGTGAACATCAAAGAACTTAAAGTCAACAATCTTGGGAACCAAGAATTCAAAAGCGTTCTCTCAAGTTTTAGAAATCAAATTCACATGCAGTCGTTACAAAGATTCCTCGCAGGCTCTGTCATTGCACTCACACAAGAAAATGCAGTGAGCCCTCTAGGATTAAACAACCTCATCCGGACTGCTGGTGCGAGTATTATCATGGAAACTGGCTACCAGTTCTTTGATCCGATATCGAAATTCTTTTCACGTAAGTGGTACTGGCTTGAGACCGCTATGGTTCCAGAAATTATTTATCACGAGTACTCTCACGCAGCTCTTTCAGATTATTTAGTTTTGTCTCACTCAACGGCCATCATCGAAGGGATGGCCGATTTTTTTGCGGGACAAATTGCGAACTCGCCGAAACTTGCGACTCAAATAAAAAAATATAACGTCTACAACGGAAAGAACGCCAAAAGAAAACAAGATTATGTTCTTCAGTTTGAGATGTCTGATTACGCCAATACAGACTTTGTCTTCGGTCTTCTTTGGCAGATGAAAGACATTCTTGGAGATCAGAAAGGTGAACTTTTTATGTTTGAACTTCGAAAAAAATTAACAACGAATTCAAGCATAAGAGTCGAACTCATTGAAGGTCTTTTGAGTACTTGTGATGCGGTTTGTGATACACCATTTGTTGATAAAATACGCATGCTTAAAGCGTTAAATCTTAAGGGTCTTTAAAGATTCTTTTTCAAAGTGTCATTATGGCACCGAAATTTTTACTCGGATTTAATTAATACTTTACGATTAATTCTTCTGTAGGCTAATTCTCTTGCCAAGATTACTAACCAAAGCCCAGGAGGCCATTGTGTTCAAAAAATTTATTACATTGATGATGGTTGTTGCCATCTTCACAGTTCAAGCTCAAGCTGCTACTCAAAACGGTCTTAAAGCTGCTTTTGATGAAATGAACTACGCTTTAACTGTTGAGTGGGATCAAAAAGACCAGTCTTTCTACGAAGCTCAATTGAAGAAATTCACAGGTGTTGTTCGTGATCTTCAAAAATCTGGTATGACAAATGCTCAAATGATCGATTTCGCTAAATCAGAAATTAAAGATGCTAAAGTTGCTAAAGATCTTGAAACTGCTTTCTCAATGATCACAATCAACAAAATGTCATCTGAAGAAGCTTCTAAATATATGATGTCTTCAATGAAGCGCGCTTACTCTAACGGTGCTTCATGGAACGGCGATGCAGTTCTTTACCTCGTTGCTGGTATCCTAATCATCGCTCTTGCTGTAGGTCTTTCTAACGGAACTGCTACTGTTTCAGTTGGTTCTTGTTACGATGACTGTTACTACTACGACTACGTTTGTGGTTACGACTACTGGGGCCCATACTACTGTGAAGCTTATACTTGCGACACTGTTTGTTACTAAGCCGAGATTCTTAATATCTAAAAAGAAGGGAGACTACGGTCTCCCTTTTTTTATTCTCAATACTGATAACTGGAGGACTTTGTGTTCAAAAAATTTATCGCGTTCATGATGGTTGTTGCCATCTTCACAGTTCAGGCCCAGGCGGCTTCTCAAAACGGTCTCAAGGCCGCTTTTGATGAAATGAACTACGCTCTCACTGTTGAGTGGGATCAAAAAGACCAATCTTTTTATGAAGCTCAGATCAAAAACTTCATTTCTGTTGTACGTGGTTTCCAGAAGGCCGGTATGACGAATTCCCAGATGATCGATTTTGCCAAATCAGAAATCAAAGACGCGAAAGTTGCTAAAGATCTTGAAACGGCTTTTTCCATGATCACAATAAATAAAATGTCATCTGAAGAAGCTTCAGAATACATGATTTCTTCAATGAAGCGGGCCTATTCCAACGGTGCTTCATGGAATGGAGATGTCGTCATCATTTTTGCTGTAGCGATTGCGATCATAGCAGTGGCGGCTGTTCTTTCTTCTTCTTCAAATCCTACGATGACTGGTCCTATTTGTTATGAAGAGTGCGTGCGCTATGACTGGTTTGCGCCTCATGAAGGTAGCGACTATATTTGCACAACTTACTGCGAGTAGTTTTTTATAGAAATGGAAGAGAGCTTCACGGTTCTCTTCTATTTTGTTCTCGGATTTGAGTTGAACTTAAATTTTCATAGAGATGGTTACCAAGGAATTGAATTTTGACTTTTGGTTCAAACTTGTTCATGGCCGCTTCCGCAAGCTCTAGTTCTGTTCGATTTTCTAACCTAGAGACCACATACAAACAGTGAAGGTTTTTGAGTAAATCACTTGCTCTGATCCATGACTGGATTTGAGAAAAACTATCAAATCCCATGAGAAGAGAGAGTTTTTGAGCAGGAAAATTTTTTTTCAGTTTTTCAATCCACTCTACCGTCGGGTTCTTTTCACTTTTTAAAAGGAAAGTCGGCACGAGGAACTGGTTTTTTTTGAATTTAACTTTATGTCCCATGTCTAAAATACAAGCTACGGGATGCACATAGTTTAACTCTTTTCTGGGATTTTTATCCGTTAAGATGAAGCAGACTTTTTCTTCTGGTAAAAGATCTAGGCAAGATTGATGTCCACGATGCCAAGGATTAAATGTCCCAGCAAAGAATACCCATTCGTCACCCGGCCCTTGATAAATAAGCTCTGGACAAATTTCTTGAAGTAACGGATGGTCTTCCGAAAGCGGATAACGGGCACTGACCAGATCAATGAGGGCTTCCGCAAACTCTGGCTCAAGGTCAGGCATAAGAGAGCTCCAGAGCATCATAAAATTACCACTTGAGCTTATGATGAAGTTGAGCTTATTTTTCCAATTTGAGCTCTTGCTAAAATCATCTGCCGCGTTCGCAAGTCTGACTTTTAATCGCGTATCTTTGGTGTAAAAAACAAGCTTAAGCAAAATTACTCCAGGTAAAAGGGAAGAGGGTCACCAAGTGTTATCTCATGAAGGCCTATTTTACACTGATAGGAGAAGAATTCCACACCCGCTGCATAGGCCATTTTTACAAGCTCGCCATATTTTTTATCGATGGTGTGGGCCGGCATCATTTTTTGGACATCTTCACGCTGAATCACATAAAGCATGGCGGCCCTAAAACCTTGGGATTTGAGTTCTATTAAATCCCTAAGATGCTTCTGCCCTCGATCGGAGACGCTATCAGGAAACTGGGCCATCCCAGCAAGTTTAAGCGTGACATTTTTGACTTCCACGTAGCAAGGAGGGAGAGAGGGGTGTTGATCTAGAAAAAAATCGATTCTCGAATCACCTATCTTCATTTCAGGTCTCACAAGCTCATACCCGGCGAGTTCCAAGATTATACCCGTCCTGAGCGCTTCATGGCTCATGCGATTGGCATTCAGCGTGTTGACCCCAATCCAACTCTCTCCGTTATGGGTCAGTTCTAAGGTGTAGGGCATTTTACGATTTGGATTATTTGATTTTGAAATGGCACAGCGCCAGCCTGGTTCCCAGCAAGAAGTCATGCTGCCAGTATTTGGGACATGAACAGTGATGAGATCATCACCAAGTTGAATGTCTGCAAGAAATCTTTTGTAGCGCTTAATGAGCGTGGCTTCGATGAGTGGATTTTCCCATTTCAAGTTGTGTTCTCCGTTAGTGGTAGAACTTTAATTGGCCTGGTTTTGAAAGTAAACAAAAGAGAGGCCCCCAGTTGGGGGCCTTGGAGAATTTAGTAGCGAGAGTATTGGTCGAATTCAATTTCAAGAGCATCAACGGATACTGGTGATATTGACTGAAGGCGGAGCTCACTTGCTGGAAGAGATTTGTAGAGTTGAATGATGACTCTTGTAGAGTTTGGTCCAATCACCGCTGAGCCAACGATCTCTCCGTATCTTGAGGCAACTTCAAGTGAAGCCTGGCCGAAGCGAGAAGCTCTAACATCAACAGCAATCGATCTTATAAGACGGCCTTCGTAGGGGAGAAGGCGAGAGAGCTCAAGAGGGATACGTGTAGATACTTCCTGAGCGACATAAATTCTTTGAGATCTTGGAGACTCTGGAAGTCTTGGACGTACCTGGCCTACTCTGACACGAATTTCAGAGATTTGAGCATCGCCTACAACCACAAGAGCAAGAGAGCGCACTTCTTCAAATGACTGAGTCAAAAGGGGTGTTTGTCTCTGAGCAGGAGTAAGGTATTTTGGTGCACCGATGAGTCTACGGTTGAGTTCAACCTGAACACTCGCACTTCGGCCGTACATTGAAGGTTGTCCTGCCACAACAACTCGCTCAATTTGCACACCATCAAGTGAGACTCCGATTTGTTGTTTCACTAGTTGGTTCAAATCAATCGCGGCCCCACCACGAACACTTTGGTTTACTTGAACTGTCAAAAGAGAGTTGGCAGCTGCTTGTGGCAATGGTCCCTGGCCGTAACCTGGACCTTGGTAGCGTGAAGATCGGATTTCAGCACTAATAGAGTCTAAGAAGATTTCTGAGAGTGATGAGATCTCGATTCCACTGACAGACGAGCCAGCGGGAAGAAAGATCTGAACTTCTTTAAGTCTTCTGGGAATAATTTCACTAGAGAGGAGTCTTCCATTTTGAGAAATCTGAAGCTGGGCCTGATTCTGTCCAAGACTTTGAGCAATGACTGAAAGAGAGATGATCTCGATTTCATTTTGCTCTTGATAGGATAGCCGCAGAAGATCTGAGAGCCGCAGCCTTTCATAAGAGCGCAGGTTTTGATTAATGACTTCTCTTCGTATTTCATTTTGAGGCTGGCCGTACTCATTATAGTCGATAGGAGATTGAGTTGGTCCCGGTGTTGGTCTTCTTTGCTGTCCTCGGGCCCCACCACCAATTTCAACTGAGATTTGGGCATAAGATTGAAGGGAAACTAAAAGTGCGGCAAAAAACAAAATGAGAAACGACGACGAAGCTTTTTTCATGCTCTCTCCTTATATTAACCAAACATCTTGTTTGAATTATTAAAAATCTCTGAGCAATTCATTTGCCAAAAGTAAGAAAGTCGGAATTATTCCTTTTTATTCCATAAAAACGGATACTAGACGCACTCCTAAGTAGGAGAGAATAAAGACTATTTTGAAGTTGGTGGAGCTCTTTTGTCACCGAGAGGGATGTCACTTTGGCCCTATCGGTGACAGAAACATTTAACTTTTGTCACCACTTTCCCGATGAGCCATCACAATAGTTTTTAGACATAAAGTATGAAAATCGCTAAGATGCGGTCATTTCTTATTAAGGAGTTTGTTATGTCAGATAAAGCAAAGTTAGTTCTTGGTGATAAAACATTTGAGTTACCAACCTTTACGGGTTCTGAAGGTGAGAAGGCGATTGATATTACTAAATTAAGAGCGGACACAGGTTATGTGACTCTTGATTCTGGTTATATGAACACCGGTGCTTGTACCTCAGCGATTACTTTCTTGGATGGGGAGCTGGGTATTCTTAAGTACCGTGGTTACTCGATTGAAGAGATTGCTGAAAAGTCTTCGTTTCTTGAAACGTCATACTTAGTTTTCTACGGAAAGCTTCCATCAGCTGCTGAGTTGAAGAAGTTTGAAGAAAAAATTGCTTCTTATGATGATGTCCCTGAAGGGATTAAAACGATGATTAAAGCGTTTCCTAAAGACGCTCATCCAATGGCCGTACTTTCGTCAAACCTTGTTTCTTTGTCTGCTTTCTATCATGATTTATGCGCTCAAGACTTAACTCAAGATCAAAAAGACACGGCCATTGCGCAGCTTATGGGTCAGATCAAAGTGATGAGTGCCTATGCTTACCGACACTCGCAAGGAAAAGAATTTGTGAAGTCGGATAAGTCTCTTGATTATTGTTCTGATTTCATTCATATGATGACAGGAAATAAGAACGTCGATAAAGACGTTGCTAAAGCTCTTGATATTCTTCTTATTCTTCACGTTGATCACGAGCAAAACTGCTCGACTTCATCGGTGCGTTTAGTGGGATCATCGAAGGCCAATATTTTTGCAACAATTTCGGCAGGAGTTGACGCTCTTTGGGGACCTCTTCACGGTGGTGCGAACCAAGCTGTTCTTGAAATGCTTGAAGAGATCAAAAACTCTGGTAAAGACTACAAGCACTTCTTAGCTGAAGTGAAAGATAAGAACTCAGGCTCACGTCTCATGGGCTTTGGTCACCGTGTGTATAAGAACTTTGATCCCCGTGCAAAAATTATTAAAATTGCCTGTGATTCAGTTCTCTCAAAACTAGGTGTTCAAGATCCGCTTCTTGATATCGCTAAAGGCCTTGAGGCCGTAGCACTCCAAGATGAGTATTTCGTTTCAAGAAAACTTTATCCAAACGTTGATTTCTATTCGGGTATCATCTACCGTGCACTCGGTATCCCAACAAACATGTTCACCGTGATGTTTGCGATGGGTCGTCTTCCAGGTTGGATGGCACAGTGGAAAGAGATGGTAGAGCAACAAGGATTTAAAATCTGTCGTCCTCGTCAGATTTACACCGGCGATACTAAGAATACTTACAAAGATATTAAGTCGAGATAGTTTTCATTTTGGACATAGTGCTCAGTGCGCTATGTCCAAGATCATCAGGTAGAAATTTCATAGTTCCAAACCTTCAGTTTTAACTCCTACCTCATTTACGTAGTATCTTCAAAAAACATGAGGAGAGTTTATGAAATCATCGATTGGTTTTGTTTTGTTGGTTTTATCCGTTAACGCCTATTCTGCGAGCTCACTCACAATTCAATTAGAAGCTAGAGATCTTTCTCCAAAAGATGGTTGGAAAATCATCAAGCTCTCTAGTCTTAATCCACAACTTAAAAAACTTAATCTACCGCTCTTTCCTGAGGCCGTAACATTGACAGCAAAAGATGGGAAAGTTTGGGAAAAGCTAGTGCTGCAAGTTGAGACTGTGAGTAAGGCCATCAAAAAAGAGCTAGAGATTCTACCAGACAGTAATTTTGTTTGGGGAAGTAAGATGTGTTACTCAGGGCCTGTGGCCGATGTGTTCAAAACATTCGAAGGTCTCACGGGGTCGATGATTGATGAAGACATGGGGATTTATGGATATCGTATTGGTAAAAAGACAGTTTTTACTTACGAAGGCGAGTTCTTAGATTCTGAAGAAAGAAGATCAGAGTTTGCTGACGCGTATCCTGCAGAAGTAGATGCGTGGGATAGTTATAGTACGACGTCAGATACTCTTTTGCTTGCTACTAACTACGGACCCTCAGGTGATGGAACTGAACTTAACCTGACGTATGTGAAGAAGTGCAAATAGATAGAAGATGATAATTCATGACTCTTTCATGCTCAGGAAGAGCGGAAAAAGTATCGAATGCTTGTCGTTTAGGCATCGAAGTAGCTGTGATTTTCCCATCAAAATTAATTGCGAATTGGCCCTTACTCTGTAGCAAAATTTAACCGGTCTTTGAGAAAGAAGATGACTCACACCAATGATTTGCGGTGGGATGAGAGTTTGGTGGATACAAGACTTTTTGATTAGATCGATTTTGCCTTCGATCAGAGCTATCCCAGCTGTGGGAACATGGTCTTCGTAGACAAAATCGAAATCGTTTGGAAAAGTCAGAACCTCAAATTCCCGTTTGAGAGTTGATATTTCCTCAGAGTTAAGTATTTTAACTTTTTCTTCCATCCATAAAATGTATTACAAAAGAAAATAAGAAAATATGTTGTACGTCATAATCTAGACGTATTTTTTAATAATCTAGATTTGCGAATTCAATGAGTTTTGCCTCATCGATAATGAAGATGACTTTCCCTTCTTGGGATAAAATTCCTTCTTCTTTAAATTCTGAGATCAGACGAATAATTGTTTCGTGGGCCGTTCCTATGATTGAAGCAATCTCATCTCGGCTTAGTTTGATGTCAATTCTCGTACGACCCGATTCTTCTATGCCGTAATTTTTTTTGAACGATAAGAAGAGCTCAGCGAGTCTTTCGCGTGCACTTTTTTGTGACATCGAAGCGTTTCTTGCTTCAGCAGATCCCATGTCCTTGCTTAGTTTTTGCAAAAGATTGATTGAGATACTAGGATCTTTTTTTAAAGCAGAGTAAATATAGTTTTTGTCGAGGAAACAGATTGAAGCATCTTCTAAAACAGTGGCAGTTGCAGAGTAGTTTTCTTTACTGAATAGGCTCCGATGACCTAATACATCACCAGGGCCTGCGATTCTGACGATGGATTCCTTCCCGTCACTTCCTGTTTTAGTGACTTTAATTTTGCCACTCGAAATGCAGTACAAACCAAAAGGAGGGTTACCTTCGAAAAAAATGTTTTGACCTTTTTTATAGCTGTTCATGACTTTGTTATGAGACACATCTTCCAGTGCTGCGTGATCGAGGTTACAAAAGATACCTTTGTCTTTGGAGGTGCAATTTTCGCAGTTTGTGTTCTTAACAATTTTTTTCATACCAGATTCCTTTGAACTTCAGGGCTAGACTACCATATTCATCTCAAAGAAATGTGATCTTCGTCATCTTTTTTAGAAAATTTTACTAAAACCTTTGAAATTCATAGGCTATTTCCCAGTGATCTGATCATGAATAAAGAGAATCGTTGCCATGGTTCCGGCCGATAAAAAGAGGGCCTGCCTCATTTCATGTTTTCCCTCTGGAGTGGTATTACCAGCGCTTAGGGATTCCATGAGTAGTAGGCTTGTCGTCATGATGATCGCCGAAGAAATCTCTGTGGAAACGGGAATGGCGGGCGGAGTATAGAATCTAGGATGAGAACTAAATGTTAAGGATGGTTGTTCAGTAAACTTTGCCTTGAGGCCAAGGTCGGCAAGAGAGATAGGTTTAATGGATTCAATCACAAAGACTGGTTTAAACTCATGGCTATTGTCATCTGAGCTTACAAGATAAGTCGTGTGCCCTTCGATCAGGGCATCCGTATCATTCTTGAGCTGAGCGATCATCTCTTTTACAGTGTCATTGCCAGGGACTGTTGGGATAGGGTCTTTTTTGGTTTCGGACCAGACCTGAATACCGTGAGCATTCTTATGGATTCTAACGAAGGCCTTGATGGTTGAAGTCTCTTGTCCAATTGTGGGTGAGGAGTAAAAACTAAGGCAAAGTAGAGCAATGAGTAAGGTTTTCATAAGTTAACTCTATTTTAATAAGCTTTGAGGTAAAACTGACTGCCTCATAAGATTGTATGATTTTTATCATCTTCAGGCAGTTTCTACCGCTTTGAGCGCAAGGTCCAGTGAATAAGTTGGGCCCTAGGTTCATTCTCCGATGAGCAATTACCGGAGATATTATGCAAAAAAAATTAACTATTCTCATGATATTATTTATGTCCCAAACTCACGCAGAGGTTATCAAAGTTAAGAGGATGGTGGGTGAAAGAGACTTAGAGAGAAGTTACGTTTTGAAGACGAACTTAAATCAGAAAATCGTTCTGGATTGCCAGAGTTTCATTCAAGGGCTTCGCTTTGGTGAGTTTGAAGAGGCACGGACAGTCATTATGGATTCTGATGAATGCGAGGCGCTTCAAAAAAGAATTAGGGCAAGTCTCATAAGACTTCAAAAACATTGTGTAGATGTTGACCAAGATATCCGAGCAGATTATACCTGTAATTAATGAACCTAACTTCTATATTTCCACATCTCATTTACCAATTTAAAAGCGAAGCTGAACTGGTTAAATCTATTGCAGAAATATCTCAAAAATTTACGACTGAGCGTGAACGAATCGCTGACTATCTACAAGACCCAAGGCTTGTGTCTGCATATGCTGCGTTCTATCTTTTGACTAATATGCCCAAGCTTGAGGAAGTGTTCAAATGGCTACCACATGAATGGTGTGAGGAGGTTAAGTCTTGTGACTTTATTGATCTCGGTGCAGGACCGGGAACTTTTAGTCTTGCGTGGGAGAATCTTACTCATTCCACAGGAGATTTTTTTCAAATAGAATTGTCTCCACTCATGCGGGAGCAGGGACTAAAACTTTGGCATTCATCTTCTCGTAAAACACTCCATCAAGGAACGCGGTGGCAGTGGAACACGTCAAGACCAAAGGTACTTTTTTTCGGTCACTCGGCCAACGAGATGGGGGCCGCTGCTTCGATTGATTACATTGAAAAAATAAACCCTGATCATATTCTTTTCATAGAGCCTGGAACGAAGTCTTTTTTTCCAGTCATGTTAGAAATAAGAGATTATTTGATCCAGAAAAAATTCTCCATCGTCTACCCATGTCCCAATTCACTGGCCTGCCCACTTCAAAGTAGCGATGATTGGTGCCATCAATTTCTTCGAGTGAAGCAAGACAGCGAAGTCGAGCGAATTTCCCAAATGGCAAAACTTGATCGCAAGTTGATGCCGGCAACTGTTCAAGCATTTTCTAAAACTGGGACGTATCAAAAGTCTGAGCAACGACTCGTCCGCGTCTTACCTGAAACGAAGTTTAGTTTTGAGTGGGAGGTGTGTGTTCATAATGAAGTGAAGCATTTTCAAATCATGAAGCGAGATCTCTCCAAGGTTGAGATTAAGGGAATAGGGGCAATTCTCGCTGGGGCCAGCGTTGAAACTGAGATAGTCAAACAATTAGAAAAAAGCACCCGAGTTAAGCTCTTGAAACCAAGATATATTCCTGACTAGCACTTGACGTCGACTCTTTAGATCCCATCTTGTCAAATAACAGAGACAAGGAGCGGATTATGAATAAATTTGATCAAGTTGTTTTAGGATCCCTGGATATTGCCCAATCTGAGGCCCTTAAACGAAAAAATACAGAGCTCTTTCCAGAGCACCTTCTGCTAGGTCTGGTTCTTAATAAGTCATCTTATGCTTCAAAAGCGATGAAGGAAAATTTGAAAGAAGTCGAAGGGCTCTTAGCTCAACTTCCAAAATCAACTTCGCAGATCTCCCTTGATAATTTAAGAACTTCCTCGAGGCTTCAGGAATGGATAACTGTTGCTTCGGGTGATTCTGTTCAGCAAGGTAAGCAGGAAGTTTCTGAGAAACATCTTCTTAAATTTTTACCTCAGTTTTTCCCGAATCTAAAAGTAGACTACGCAAAGTTTGCTGATCCGGCGGAAGACGTGGAGGTTCCCAGTTTTCTCGTTAACCTCAATGAAATGGCGGAAAAAGGAAAACTTGATCCAGTCATTGGACGAACTCGAGAAATCAGATCCGTCATTGAAATATTGGGTCGAAGGTCCAAAAACAATCCAGTTCTCGTGGGCCCCGCTGGAGTTGGAAAGACGGCCATTGTCGAAGGACTGGCAGAACAAATCGTAAAAGGGCAGGTGCCTGACGTCCTCAAAGGAAAGACGGTTTATTCGTTGGAGATGGGCTCTCTCATGGCGGGGACTAAGTACCGTGGTGACTTTGAAGAAAGAATTCAAGGGCTTCTTAAGTTTGTAAAATCCAAGGCCGGTGAAGTCGTTCTCTTCATCGATGAAATTCATCAGCTAGTGGGTGCTGGTCGCACAGACGGGGCGATGGATGCTGCGAACCTTTTAAAACCTGCGCTCTCTCGTGGCGAGCTTCACTGCATCGGTGCCACAACTTTTGATGAATACCAAAAGTATATTTTGAATGACCCTGCTCTCGAACGACGCTTCCGTTCGGTCCCCGTTCACGAGCCGTCCAAAGAAGACTCAGTTGAAATCCTCATGGGAGTCCGTTCAAAGATGGAGGCCCATCATGGAATAAAAATTTCGGATGATGCCGTTTATAACGCTGTTTTTCTTTCGGATCAGTACATCACTGATAAAAATCTTCCTGATAAGGCGATTGATCTTTTAGACGAAGCCTCGAGCGCTTTAAAGCTGTCTGCTGAAGCGATGCCAGCAAAACTGGTTGAGCTTGTGGCCGAACTTCGGTCGAAAAAAATTTACGCGCAGATGGAGAAAAACAACACAAGTCTTCTGAAGGAAATAGAAGCTCTCGAAAATAGAGTCAAAGAAGATAAGGCCGCCTGGGAGAAAGAGATCTCTTCACTAAAAAAAGTTTCAGAGATTAAGAACCGCCTTGATCGCTTGCAGTTTGAGCTTGAAAACGCTGAACGTAATCAGAATTATGAAGAGGCGTCGAAGATCAAATACATGTTGATCCCACAAACTGAAAAGGAAATGGATGCCTTTGAGCATGAATGGGTTCTAAGTAAAAAGCACATCGCTCAGGTCATTTCTCGTCAGACCGGAATCCCACTTGAGAAAATCTTGAAATCAAAACAAGATTCAATCCTTCAGCTAGAAGATTTCTTGAACAAGAGAGTTTTTGGACAAGGAGAAGCGATTCATGAAATCAGCGAGACTCTTATCGCGAGCTATGCTGGTCTCTCAGATGAAACAAAACCTCTGGGCTCTTTTTTACTCCTAGGTCCGACAGGCGTTGGGAAAACAGAAACAGCGAAAGCACTCACTCAGTATTTATTTGATAATGAAGAAAATATCGTAAGATTTGACCTTTCTGAATTTTCTGAAAAGCACTCTGTCGCAAAACTCATTGGGGCCCCGGCCGGGTATGTTGGTTATGAAGAAGGTGGAGTCTTAACTGAAGCGATTAGGCGGAAACCTTACTCTGTTGTTCTCTTTGATGAAGTGGAAAAGGCCCACCCTGATTTTTCAGATATCTTGCTCCAGATCTTAGATGACGGAAGACTCACAGATAATAAAGGTCGCACGATTAATTTTAAGAATACGATCATTATGATGACGTCGAACTCGAAGAATCCGAAAGAAGACTTCAAGCCAGAAGTTTTGGGACGCATGGACGCAGTCCTTACTTTTCACAGTTTAGATAAGAGTATCATGCACCAGCTGGTGGATAAGCAGGTGAGACTTCTTAATGAAAGACTCAAGTCTAAAAAAGTTGTACTTCGTTTGGATGAGAAGGCCTACGAAACGCTAGCTGAACAAGGATTTGATTACCAGTACGGTGCTCGTCCACTAAACACTGTTTTTCAAAAACTTGTGACTCGTCCGCTGTCTAAAAAAATTCTCGGTGGGAATTTGAGCGAGGGAGACATCTTGATGACCTGGGATGGCCAGGAAATGGTAGTGAGTGAGCACCAGAAAGGAAGTTTGGGGCTTCAGTAAGTATGTTATGAAAACAAGGCCATGGTTTAATCCATGGCTTTGTTTTCTCTTGATGGAATCATTATTAGAAACCGGTGCTCTTTGCATGCCTCACGGAATAGACCGTCATGAATAAAGAAATCACCATCACAATCAAAAATACTTTATAGCCAATAATTGGAAAGAAAATGGCCGACATCAAGGCTCCTGTTGAAAAGCAAAAGAAAGTGCCAATTCTTATAAGATTAACTTTTTTGTTTTCTTCGAACCGTGGATTTCTTTTGGGGCCTAAAAGCCTGCGCGACAAATGAATTCCAATGTCTGTAGAGAGACCGGTTAAGTGCGTGACACGTATTTTTCCAAAGGTCGTCCAGGTCACCAACGCATTTTTGAGACCACAAATGAGGCAGAGAGTCCCAATGATGAAAAATTCTATTAAGTCGTAATTCTCATCTTTTGAAAATGGATCGAGATCTTTAATGACTCCACTTTCACCAATGACAACAACAAGTAAAATCAAAAATGTAATGAGCCCTTGAACTACATAGTATCTAGGTACTTTATAGCGGCCTAGATTGTATTCTAGGATGAAGGAAGTGATGGCCCCGCCTGCGATAAACGAGATTGGGATAATCAAAAGCTCAGCGCCAAAAAACCAATCATCGTGGCCAACGGCAATTCCAACCTGTGTTCCAAACCCTGTCACGTGAGAGACGAACTTTCCAGTAGCTAGAAAGCCTGCGGAATTTATGAAGCCTGCTTTAAAAGAAGAGAGGAGCCAGATCCAAACATATTTTGATGAATACACATCATCTAATTTGGTGAGATGAATCAAGAGGTCTCCTAAACTAAAAGCAATGAGAGAGATTAAAATTACTTAATCTATACTCTATAATAATTATGTCCTAGTCAATCAAATAGCTGTTAATTTGCAATCGCTGTAATCGTAATTGAGTCCTGATAAAGACCTGGAGAAGGGGTTTCAGGAAGATCAGTCACACGGATTTTTAAATTGTATCTACTGCCTGCAACGGGTGAGGGTTCTGTAGAGGTCGCAATTGTGACGGGAATGTCTTTTGAGGAGTTAAGTGGAACACCTATGTTGTTCACTTTCATTGAGTAACCGACTCTACTTTCATGATTCACCATGGCCCCATTATTTAATGAAGAGACACGGATGCTATAAGGAGTGTTTGAGCTTGCGACAATATCGGCCGACAATTCTTGGTTCACTTCAAGAATACCGAAATCTAAAACTTTGGTTGTCGCATTTTGATTAAAGGGGTCTCCCTCGTTTACAAGACTGATACTAAGCGAGACTGGGATTGTGATATTGACCTGGAAGTTCTGTGAGAATTCAAAATGAAGAGAGTCGTCATCCTCTTGTCTGTAAACTGCAATTTGAACCATATCAGAATAAACCCCGGCCTTCTGATTCGTCTGTGTCGAAAGACCCGGAAGAGAAAGATAAAAACTTCCGTTGTAATCAGTTCGACGATTCGGAGTGTTTCCTTGGATGTATTCTGAGGGATTGAGAGCATCGTTAAATTCTTTGAGAATTCCGGCCGTATTTATATTTTGATGAAGATTGTAGTTATAGGGGTGAGCAAACAAATTAAACGACTGTCTTTGGTAGGAGTTTCCTTGCCCTTTACTAAAATAGAGTCGGTAGCGCGAGCACCGATTATCTTGATTTTTCTCTCGCCGAATCACAAACGGTTGTTCAATAACTTGTTGTGTGGTGATTGGGATGGCCGTCACATTATTTAAGCGAAGACCAAAATCGCATTCGAAAGCAAATGACTGGTGCCAAAGAATAAGGCCAAGTAGAGTGATAAAAATTTTCATTCGTCCTCCGATAAGATGAGGGTGCCGATATTTTTAATGCCGCTATCATCCTGTCCGATTGTTAGCTCGAGCCCATTGTCAAATCCCTCAAGACGCAACTGATGATTTCCTGGGCCTAGGCCTTCAATAAAAAATTCACCACTTCTATTCGTAAAAAATGGTTTATCACCTACGTGTCCCACTTGCAGTGAGTGTGGTTTTCCATCCTCTGTTTTAAGAAAACCTCGCAGCATCACGGCCCCTTTATCTTCTAGGTGAATCAGGTGAGCACTTCGGTAGGTCGGATAGAGCACATACTTTTCTTTTTTAAGAGTTCTTCCTTCATCCATGAGTGTAGGGTCGAGTTGCACTTCTCGGTACTGGTAGGGAAGAAGATTGGCGAAAGTGATTTCGCCAAAAGGACCCGTTTCAGATTCAGTAAAGGGCGAAGAAGATTTAAGAGCAATTTTTTGACCCTTAAGTTTCTTGTCTGGTTTAAATAAAACAAAACTCGATGGAACTGGTCTTGAGATACCAATGCCCCATTCATTGTTTTGTCTTGCAAAAACCAAAGCAGAGTTCAATCGAAAAGAACTTCTGCCGTAGAGTTTCTGATCTTTTAGGTCTCGAGCAGCGTTTAACCGTGCTCCGAAATCCGCAACTTGAGTCGGGAGCAAGAGATCTGTTTCGGTCATTTGAGATCTCGGATTGTTCTCAGCAATCACCTGTGCCTTAGGAGAGTAGAGGCGGTTTTGGTTATCATGGATATAAGTGACTTTTGTATTGTCTTGTTTTTGGTCGTAGAAGCTTGAGATGAAATCATTACTATCGGCAAAAGTGATGGTTACAAAAACATAGGCAACATCGTTCCAGACTTTATTCTCATCGCGGCTTCGACCCAGAAAAAATGAGACGTTGTGACGATTAAAAAGACGGACGTTAAGAGTTGTGTCTACTCCATAGCGGTCGCTCAAATCATTATCTCTCACATCACCGTAGTTAGCGCCTACTGACAGAGTAAGATATCCGGCCACAGGAAGAGCGTAATTTCCAGAGTAATTATTTTGAACCGTTGAAGCTGAATCGAAAGGGCCAGACCTAAAACCAAGCTGTCGGTGCTCGTATCGCAGACCAAGTGAATGAGAAAAATACCATTTTGTCCCCGAACCAAGGAATTGATAGTTCAAGCTTTGTGCTGTCCCATTTTGATCTCCAACCTGCGAATGAGCGAGACCTGTACCAAGATTTCCGATGACCGTGGCCTTAATCAGTTCACTTCCCAAGAGAGAGTAGTTTTTTTGATTTTGCCCATAAACGGATGTCGAGAAGGATGAGTTAAAACCATATTGGTAGAATCCTGAGAGAAGATTGCCATCTTGTGAGCGGTAATCTCTCGAATAGTTTTGATCCATAAAGGGAGTTCCGTAACTCAGGTCAAACTTTGATTCTCCCTCATTAAGTAGGTTGATACTCGCTGATGAGCGGAAGACAAAAACTTTTTTCTGCCCGAGCTCATCCGTGGCCTCAATCATGATGGTATTGAGCCCATTATTCAGAGGAATATCTTTTGCAGTATAGTTTCCTGCGGGCAAATACTCTGACTTAATCATCGTGCCATTCACGTAGTATTTAACGAGAGACCTCGATTGCAGAACAAAGTTCTGAGTTCCAGTTGGGTACGGAAGGCGATAGGGATTAAGAGAAAAGTTACGAGCGATGTTGATCCCTCCGATCGGTCTTCCGATCATGAAACCTTGAATTTGAGGATGAACATCTCCTGCTTGAACACGCACCTGCTGTCTTTCAAAGTCCTTTACGACCCGGGCATCACCCCGGAAGTAACCCTTTTCAACGTTAGACTGGTAAAAACTTTGATTTTCAAAAACATAATTTTTTATGTTTAAAAAAGTTTCAAATTGTCCGCCAAAAAAACTTTGCTCATTTCTGTTATTCGTCCAACTTTGTTCCAGTCTAGAGTTAATCGCACCACCGAAAGGAGCCGGACGGATGGCCTCGTTTTCATACCGGTGGTGGTAGTCCTCAAGGATATCGAGGCTTTCTTGGGTCCGTAGTTCGACCTTAAAAGGCATCTCAAGCTTTAACTCTTCGACGTTAAAACTCATCGGGAGAGGCATTGTTTTGGGGTCAATAGAATCATTTAAAGCTTCAAAGCTTTTGATGGTATCTTCTTGTAGGTTATCTTTGATGGCCTCAAGCAGTGAAGCCTTGTCAACTGAGACGAGCCTTTCATCTGCGATCAGAACCTTAACTTCGCCGATTAATCTTTCTTTATCGTAAAGAGGAAGAGTTGCCTCATACGGGAGCGAAGCTTGGGCATAAGTCTTCTGTGATATGAAGCCTAAAGTTAGAAGACAAATAAATAGAGCAATGAAACTATTCTTCAATTTTAAGCGAAACCTCAGCATCTGTTGGTATTTTTTCAGCTGATTTGATGCTGAATTCTCGCTTTGACCTGGAGAGAATATTTTCTCCTGCAAAGCCTCCGAGATCACTTTCTTTTAGCGTCCACTTTTGCGGGCCCTTCTTGAACATAAGTTTGGGCCTGTAGATAATCTGGTGTTTTGTTCCAGTATTTTCGACTGTAAATTTGATCATTCCCTCTGTGATTGAATTCAGACTCACCTGAATCTTTGATTCAGCATCTTCTGAACTAACGTAGAAGGCCGCCATGTACTTCATGAGCATTTGAATCCCGGTGCCTTTTTTATTTTTACCTACATTCAGAGGAAGTTGCTCGGCAATAACTCGATAGGATTTTTCAGATTCAACTCTATCTGGCCCATTCCATAAAACTCGAATTGTTCTTTTTTCTTTCGACGGAATAATAATCTGAGGAGGAAAGATGGAAACGTCCGTTGTACTGGGCAATGTCTCAACACCTTTCTCATCCATCTTTCGCTCTTTTACGGTGAGCTCGATGGCCATACTTTCATTGGTATCATTTTCGACAATAAATTGTGACGACTTTTTGTCTTTTGACACCTCGAGAGACTGAGACATCGGATTAAATTTGAAGGAAAAGAGGAATGGGAGAAAAGCGAGTGTGATAAGAATATTCATCCATGAACTCCGTTTAGATTTTCTTATGAAATTATACTTCGTAATCGCTCTAGGGGTGAATGATTGTTATCCGACGTGCATCTTTTTTTTCTGTCACTTTAACTTTTGCACTACTGATCCGGCCGTTGAATTTCACAACTGGTCTAGCGTTCTGTGACCTGTCGCCCCAGTCAACGGAGGTAGTACTTGGGACTTTTCCTCGCAGAAGGAGTGTTCCTGTGGAAGATTCTCCTAAAGTGCTACTCGGCAGCGAGGTCATTGTGATGAAGAAACCCAACAACCCAAAGCATATTTTTATGCATTCGATTGTTGGGTTTGAGCTAGTCATTTTAGTGAACTTTAGTTCGCTGCGATTGTGAATGTGATTGTATCCGTATAGTCACCGGCAACGAGTTGGTCTGCAGGAACACCTGTGTAAGAGATATTTACATTTTTATTTACGGTCACCGCTGCTGAAGCTGTATACGATCTCACAACTGGAGAAGCAAGATTTAGCGGTGTACCGTCATAAGAGAGTGCATAAACAAATGAGTGAGTTGAATTTTTGAGAACTCCCAAGTTCTGTGAAGAGATTGTTACTTTATAACCAGTGTCTGAGTTTGATTTTTCTTGAACCGTGGCCACTTTGGTATTTGCTTGCGTGGTTGAAAGGTTCAGTGCAGAAGCCGAGGATTCAGGGCTAACAGAGATGTTCAATTGCTGCGCAATCTGACCCTTTAAGAGAAGAGTCGCGGTGGTGCCAGCAAACGCAGAAAAACTTAAACCGGTTAGAGAAAGAGTAAATAACAAAGTTTTCATTTGGTCTCCTTAGACACTTGGCTTTTATTCTCAATGTCTGTGTTGCAGTTTAGGGGCCAAATTTTTACTCTACAAAGTATCCATAAATTAAGAGCTTAGCAGTGGCCCACTGGAATCAATTTGAAACCAGGTACGAAATATTGACACACTGCACTACTTGAAAAAGAGGGCAAGACTTGCCACTGGTGTCATTCAGGCCGTCTTAGATGGCCTAACTACCTAAAAAAATAAGAATTAAGAGGGGGGTGGCCTGGTTAGTCTATTTGGGAGTGATATGAAATTCGCGCTGAATTCGTGCTAGTTCATCATCTGAAAAACAATTGTTATCGATAGATAAATGACCAAGATTTGGCATTTTCTTTATGCCATCTGGAAAGACCGAAAACTTATTGGCATCTAAGTTAAGGCGTTTAAGTTTTAATAAATCAATAAATGAAGCTGGAAGTTTTGTAAGATCGTTTCCCGAAAGGTTAATTTCATAAAGCTGAGAAAGGATCGGAAATTCTTCAGGTAATGCTTTAAGACCACAGTCTTTTATCGTGAGAGACTTAATCGGGGCAGGTGAGTGACCTAGTGGCAAATTAAAAGTGTGTAAAGGAGTTCCAATAATTTTTAAATTCTCTAAATTTTTTAGTTTAAAAATCGCTGAAAGATCCCCATCAAAATTTGGCCACTTGATTGAAAGAACCTTAAGATTTTCCCAACTGGGAGTGTTCGTAGGAAAGCTTCTGCAATTTCCTTCTAGATAGAGTTCGGTTAAGTCAGGATAGTCTAAAATATTTTGTGGGAATTCTTCACCTTTTACATTAATTTTTAAAACTTGCGGCTTCGTCACGATCGTCTCCAGATATACCAAGTACGTAGAGTATTGATTCCATATTAGCATAGTTTATCTGCTGTCTGGCCTCTTGTCTGACTTTTTCTTTGGCATGATAGGCAAGCCCAAGCCCCGCCTTAGCGAGCATAGGTAGATCATTCGCACCATCACCAATGGCCACAACATGTTTGAGCGGAATACTTTCCTTTTCTGCAATCTCGACTAAAAGTCTGACCTTCTCTTGAGCATCAACTATTTTTCCCAATACATTTCCTGTTAAACGATCTTCCTTCCATTCGAGCTCATTAGAATAGGCATAATTCATCTTAAGCTGAGTTTTAAAGTTATTGGCAAAGTAGTTAAATCCACCAGAAAGAATGGCCGTCTTATAACCGTTCTCATGGGCCTTCTCAATGAGCGCTTGAACCCCATCGGTAAGTTTCAAATGATCCATGATCGATATCAGATCTTCTCGCTTTAGTCCCTTTAAGAGTGCCACACGTTCTCGTAGGGCCTCTTCAAAATTAAGCTCTCCGTTCATGGCCCTTTCTGTGATGATTTTTACCTTGTCTCCAATTCCATGAACTATGGCCATCTCATTGATCACTTCCTGCTGAATAAGAGTTGAGTCCATATCAAAAACCAAAAGCCTTTTGGCATTTCGGGATTGATCATCAGGAAGGAGGATCAGGTCTATTTTGTGAAGATGAGAAAGGTCCAAGAGTTTTGAGCTTAATACCTCGAGAGGCTCCATTGATGAGATCTCGATATCAGTGGCGTGATCTTTTTCGCTCAGTCGTTTAATTGTTGTGACCTTCGCATCATGAAGTCTTAGAAGAGTCTCGAGATGACGAAAAAAATCTTCTGGGATCGGCTTGGTTCCCAGACAGCACAGGAAAGAGTGAATCATGTTATGCTTGTCCTAACTTTTGATCTTTTTTACTTCTTTTTTTCTTTTTTTCGGCCCGCTTCTCTTTGAGCTTCTTCACCATGCTTAATGAATATTTGAGAGCAGACCAAAGGGATAAAAATGCTGCCACGTACATGAAAGCCGTTCCTAAGATTCTCATATCAAGGCCTAGAAAATCGTCGTAAACCATAAGCATGGGAGTGGCCACCATTTGGATCGTGGTTTTCCATTTCCCCATATTACTCACTGGGACTTCGACGCCTTCGGAAATGGCCAATAGTCTGAGGGAAGTCATATACATTTCTCGAAGAACAAGAATAATCACAACGAGTGGATGAACGCGATCAAGACCCATGAGCATGATCAAGGCTGAGACGACCAAAAACTTATCAGCAATCGGATCAAGGAATGATCCAAAGACAGTAATGATGTTTCTTTTTCTTGCAATGTAGCCATCCAGAAAATCTGTGATACTAGCGATTACAAAAATCCAGCAAGCAATATGCCCTAAATAATCTTTGTAAGCTTCAAGCCAGATCGGAGTGTCTTCAGAAAAGTAGAGGGCGGAGACCACGACTGGAATCATTAACATTCTAAAAAATGTTAAACGGTTTGGAAGGTTATCTATTTCTAAATCGTTTCTTTCCATGACTATCCATTTTTACAAAATTTACCTAGTTTAGATATACTACTGGAACACCTACAATAAGAGAACAAGAGGTGATCATGGAACGTCGTTTTAATTTAATTAAGAGTGATTTTGAAAAGCACGAGAAGAGAGTTCTCCCTCGTTTTCCATTTTGTTATTTAACATTTAAGACCGATAGTAGTGCTCGGGTATATGAGGTTAAAGATATTTCCTATACAGGAATGCAGCTCTCAGTAAAGGATGCCAATCCTGATTTTACTCCTGACTCAGCTCTCCGAGGGCATATCCATTGGTTGGGTCAGAATCTAGATATTTCTGGCATCATTAAATGGCACACTCAAAATAGAATCGGGGTGGAGTTTACAAAGAAAAAAGAAGTCATGGAGAAAGTTCAGCATTTTCTGCAGATGGATGAGATCGTTAAAAGGCTTAAACCTTTACATAAGGTCAATGAGGGTCTAGAGGTTCCTGCAAGACTCAAATACTGGCTTCGCTCTGATGGTCCAGTGGAACTTTTCATCTGGCAGCACGGGGACGGTGAGATCGCAAAGTGCCAAGTCCTTTTCTTGGAAACATTTGTTGAGTGGGAAGATGGCCTGGAGTTAAAAACTGGACGAATCTTGTCAAAAAGAAATGTTGATTCGCCTCTTCTAACGGAAGATGAGTGGGTGTTTCAGATAGATCAAAATATCGACATGCAAAAAATGGAGACCGTTAAAAATCTCCTGCAACATATTACCGATGACCTTCTACCTGACGAAGTTCGCACATTTCTTCTGCGTCAATTAAGTTAAAATCTTTATAGCCTCTTTCATTCAGGGTATGATTCATACGTAAATCTTATTAAAGGGATGTTGGTATGAATCGTAACCTCGCTATGGAATTTGTTCGTGTAACTGAAATGGCCGCCATTGCCTCTGCCCGTTTAATGGGAAGAGGGGATGAGAAAGCTGCCGATCAAGCTGCGGTAGATGCAATGCGTGCGATGCTTGATTCCATAGATTGTGAAGCCACTGTCGTTATTGGTGAAGGCGAGAGAGACGAAGCTCCCATGCTTTATATCGGTGAAAAAGTAGGAACAGGAACTGGACCTAAACTTGAGATCGCTCTTGATCCTCTAGAAGGGACAACGATTTGTGCACACGGTGGTTATAATTCAATTTCTGTGATGGCCATTGGAGAACCAGGCTGCCTTCTCCATGCTCCAGATACCTATATGCTAAAAATTGCTGCGGGCCCAGAGGCCAAAGGCAAACTCGATATTCGTCAGAGCCCAACTGAAAATTTAAAGCGCCTTGCAGAGGCCAAGAAATGCCGAGTGGCAGACCTTACGGCGATCGTGCTCGATCGTCCTCGTCATAAAGAATTAATTGAAGAAATCAGAGCAGCAGGTGCGCGTATTAACCTTATCGGTGATGGGGATGTCTCTGCGGCGATCGCAACTGCCACTCCAAATTCTGGGATTGATATTTTGTTCGGGATTGGTGGAGCACCAGAGGGAGTGATTTCGGCCGCGGCCCTTCAGTGTTTAAACGGAGAGTTCCAAGGAATTTTAAAACCTCGCAACAATGATGAAATCGCGCGGGCCCTTAAAATGGGAATTGATGACATGAACCGAGTCTTTAAAATCGATGACCTCGCGAAAGGAAATCTCATGTTCTGTGCAACTGGTGTCACCGCAGGGAATTTTCTTGATGGAGTTATTTTTAAGCCATGGGGCTGTAACACTCACTCACTTGTGATGCGTTCTGAATCTGGTACGATTAGACATATTAGGGCCGAGCACCACTTTGACAAAAAACCAAGATACTAAAAAAGGATATTTGTATGGCACGCGCAGAAAGAACAGAAGTCTTTGATGTCCCTGTAGAGAAATTTTATCAGGCGATCGTGGACTACAAATCTTATCCAGAGTTTGTTGATGGAATGAGATCAGTAGAGATCGTTAGTCAGAATGCTGATGGCGCGAACGTCAAGTTCAGCCTAAGCCTCATCAAAGATATTTCGTACACAATCAAGTTAACGAACAAGCCGAATACTGAGGTGAGCTGGTCACTGGTTTCGGGAGATATGATGAAAGTGAACAATGGAAAATGGGCCCTGAAAGATCTTGGCGGTAATAAGACCGAAGTGACCTACTCACTAGAGGTTGAACTCAAAGGGTTTTTACCCGGTCTTGGTATGATTGAAAAAACTTTGGTGACTACGAACCTTCCGCTGAATATGAAGGCGTTTGCTAAACGAGCTGCGAGTTTATAATGGAAGACAATCGCGACAAAGACGGAAAGATTGGTGAGATACTTAAAAAAGTTCTCACGACTGGTGTCACCGCTGCGTTTATGACTGAAGAGAGTGTGCGGGCTTTACTTAAGGATGTTCCTCTTCCAAAAGACATTGTAGGAAGTCTGGTTGAGAATGCCAAGAACACAAAGACGGAGTTTGTCTCAAGTGTGAAGAATGAACTCCGTTCATACTTAGATAAAATTGATCTTTCTAATGAGATTGATAAGATCGTTGAAAAGTATGACTTTGAAGTGAAGGCCACAATAAGTCTTAAAAAGAAAAAACAGCCTAAGCCTAAAACGGATGAGGAGTCTCTTTGAGACCTCGAGAAATCTACGAGCAGAGGCTTCTTCAAGTTCGATCCGAACTCAATGGAGCATCACTTCTACTTGTTTCAAAAACAAGAAGCCTCGAAGAGATCAAGGCCTACTACGAGCTTGGGCAACGTGATTTTGGCGAGAACCGGATTCAAGAATTGGCAGAAAAATCAGAAGCCTTAAAGAGTTCTTGCCCGGACATCCGTTGGCATATGATCGGTCATCTCCAGACAAATAAAATCAATCTGCTGTTTAAAATTCATGCTCTTCGTGCCGTTCACTCTGTTCACGATCGGCACCTTCTTGAGAAAATGATCACTGCCCAGGATAAGCTTTCACATCCGCTCGAGGTCTTTTTACAATTCAACACTTCTAAAGAAGCTGAAAAATCCGGCTTTGAAACCTACACGGACTTAAGAACAAGTGCGGAACTCTTACTAAAATCCAAAAACCTCAAGCTCGTAGGACTAATGACCATGGGGACTCTTCGGACGGATAATTTTCTAGAAGAGGCCGGACGCTGTTTTCAAGAGTTGCAGGTAGAGAAAGAAAAACTTCAAAGTGAGCTTGGGGTGAGACTTAAAACTTCCATGGGGATGAGTCAAGATTATCAAATCGCTGTTCGTGAAGGTTCTGATTGGGTTCGGCTTGGAACGATGATGTTTGAATAGAATTTTTTGGATAAAATGCTCTGTGAAGTAGGGATGATGCATCACCAGGCCTTCACAGAGAGACTAAAGAGCAGCTAATTTAAAATCTTAATATCCTGCGGCCGGGAGAACAAAGTTACCGGCATCGATAAGCGTGGAGTTTGTTTTCGCCATAGTTTCGATAGCAGATCTTCTCTTTTCGATAAGCTCATGCAGTTTATGCACTCCCAAATGCCCGTACAAATCGTGAGTCTCAGTTAGATTGATAAGATCGTTCCATGCCCCTTGTCTAAAGAACTCGACCATTTTTTGAACAATTGGTTCCATCAATACATCTCCAGCATCAATGGTTGCTACATAGTTTCCAACTTTTTTAAGCTCTTGATTAAGACCAGGAGTGATTTCTTCAAAGAAAGTATCCATCTTAAAGTAATCGCTCTGAATAGTATGTGGTTTACAGTGATGATACCGAGGTGTTTGAGAAATATGGTAGATACTGATTGGAAGATCGTAGCTAATGTGTGCGCTCATTCCAAGCATAAGTTTTGTTGTCGGTTTTCCGTGAGATTTGAAATGAATATCCCATGGAGCGGGAGCTTTTCCTGTCTGGTTCAATTTTAATGCATTTAAATACATGTTTGAAAATTCTTTGAGCATCCCCGAGATGCAGTCGGGATTTTGAAAATAGCCTCGTTCATAGATTCGATTTTTAAGCTCTTCTGTGACTTTTAAGTAAATCGCGTTGAAGTAAATCTGAGAACTCTTTTTTTCTTTAAAATACTGGGTAAGTTTTTTAAGACGGTCAATGGCATGATCTTCGCTCGTAATATTGGGTTCAAACAGCGCGTTCTGAGCCTGGGCAAGTGAAATACTGCAAAGAAAAAAAATAATAAACAAAACTTTCATTCGGGTCTCCTCGTTTTTATGACTCAAGCTTGTCTCTCAGTGTAGGTGCACGTAGGTCTCAACACACCGATGCGATAAGCTTTGTATGAAAGAATTATTAAACGGATCAGCATTTATTTTAAGTGCCTGTGTAAGAATGACATTTGCTTTCCAGAAACTAAGATTGGAGAATGTGGGGGTAAATTTTTTTTAATCTAAATTGAGGCGTCTTTAGAGAAAGCGATGAATTCTATTTTTTATATAGGATTCAGCGATACAATTGGTCTACCACGATAGCTTTTTGAGAAAAATAGGCCTGTGATCTGTTGAAAATTTGGTCACTTGTAATTTTTTACTATGTAAAATTAGACCCTCTTGATTTAAGTCTATGGAGATTTAGCACATACTATCAATCAGACGGCCTTTAAAGTAAAAATGGAGATGACAATGAAATCGAATCGATTCTTAGTAGTGTCTGCGATGGTTCTTTCAACTCTTATAAGTGTGAATACTGCTTTTGCCAGTATTCCTGAATGTCAAACTGATCCAGAAATTGTGGGAAAATTGTCATATTCTTCTACTGATCGTCTAATGAGTTGTGATTCGGTCGTTGCAAGAAATATTAAATCGCTTCAGAACTCTACGCCTAAATCGGGTGCTACTGAATCTAAGTTTGTAAATTACTCAACTAGAACCTACACAGTTTCAACAACTACTCTTAAAAAATTTGCAGTTTCAATTTGCACAAAAGATGAAAAAAACTACGTTTTCACTAAGGTTGCACATGAAACAATCGAGCAAACCAAAGTTCAAACGGATTTAGGCAATGGTGAGTTCAGAGTAAGTAATGGAAACACTCGAAATGAATTTAATTATGTCGTTAGTCTTTTATCGGAATGTTCTCTTTAAAAACTATGTCGTTTATTCATATTAAGGGATCGATGAGGTCCCTTAATAGGATTACGTTTTGTAGATCTCAGATCATCTAAGTCTATGATATGACTCACTCATGCTTCTATGACCTAAATCTCTCATTTGCGCTAATCAAGGTTGTGGCATTTAGTAGCTAACAGCAATCTAATTTTTTTCTTAGACAACCTCCGTCATTCAGTATTATTTAGATACATCTAAACAATCAGGGAG